>Ga0210057_1001719_pt1 | contig 32637 bp, 33 predicted proteins | sample CryGeyCG2114_010_2_FD_183968 | JGI IMG/M metagenome (GOLD analysis project Ga0210057, IMG submission 183968) | Groundwater microbial communities from aquifer - Crystal Geyser CG10_big_fil_rev_8/21/14_0.10 (SPAdes) (version 2) | ecosystem: Environmental > Aquatic > Deep subsurface > Groundwater ... | reverse complement strand
AGTTACAAAAGCTATCCAAAACACATAAAAGAAGCACAAAAAAGACACAACACTTTTTCAAACAAAAAACTTCGCTTACTACTGCGAAGAATCTTACAAAATAATGACTAACATCTGTGCCAGACCCTGCGCGGGCATCTGGTTCATGGTCAAGTAGGAGGTCTACGTGAACTCCCTTCCCTGGATCCTTGGTGTCATCGCCGCGCTGCTCCATACTGCCGGCTACATCACCTACAACGTCCAGTCCAAGAAGAAGGACTCGACTCCCAACACCGTCAGCTGGTTCATCTGGGCACTCATGGCCGGGTTGAACCTCTCAAGCTTCGCGCAAATCACGGACATCCCCCACGCGCTCCAGTACGTGGCCGGAACGTTCGCGGCGATCGTGACGTTCGTCTTGGCTCTCTACTGGCGACGATTCGCCTGGCCTGAACCCATCGAGTGGCTTGTCCTGATCTTCTGCCTCATCACCATGGGACTATGGAGCACGTTCAAGGACGCAAGTATCGCCAACGCCGTCGTCCTCTTCTTCCCACTTCTGGGCTCCATCTGGCCGACCTTCGATGGTGTGCGACGTGACCCCTTCAAGGAAACGTCACTCGCCTGGTGGGTCTGGACCGCCGCCTTCGCGGTCAACCTACTCAACAATGTCCTCTCGTGGAACGACAAGTGGATGTCGGTCATCAATCCGATCGTCCTGCTCGTCTGCCATGGGAGCATCGCCTGGCTCTCACGCAAGGCACGCAAGCAACGCTTCCCCACTCCCTGACTCACCACGAGTCAGTTTTCTTTTCCTTATTTATCGGAAGCGGGGCTTCCGACCGGTCACGTCGTTCGCGAACGACGTGACCTGGTTAAAAAAAGTAAACTTTTACAGTAACTGCCACAGCCGACTTATACGTTTTTCCATCAAACCAAAAAGTCACATATGTGACTTTTATATCCTTCGATTTTTTATTCGATGCTGATATCGTCCTCGTTTGGGACGATTTCGATCCATGTCACGCCTGCATTCATGATGATCTCCTCATCCGTTGTACGATCGTAGAATTTGAGACGTTCAGAGGCGGATGGTTTTTTCCAAGTAACCTCGATCACACGACCGTCTTGAAAAACATAACCGTCACCTTCACCGATCGTCCGGATCTCGCGTCTTCCAACGGAATCAATAATCGATACGTCTGTGATGACCACCACAACGTTATCTGCCATAATCTGTGCTCCTGACGTGACGACATGAGGCTCACGAAACTGAGAACGCTCGTAAAGATTTGTCTCCTGATTGTACTCCCAGTCAACCACATACACAGGTGCCCAGAAATCAATAAACACTCCCTTTCCCTCTTCTTGCGAAGGTTCCGGGTCTTTAAACATCCACGTATCATACAAACGCGTTGGTGTGGCGCCTGCCTCTTCTCGAAGATGGAAGAACTGATTCAAATCATCTGATGAAGTAAACACATTGTGAGGGGCGTAGCGCGTCCCATTCTCTCGCCAAAAATATTCGCCCCACCAATACTGATTCATATCAAACGTTCCGCCCGAGGCAATCAAATCGAGAGCTTCTGGAGAACCGCCCACATGGGCGTACAACGCATCAAGCTCGCTTGCCCAATCAAGATAGTACGGGCGTGCAGATCGAACTGGCCCAATCTCTTCAACGTCTTGTTCCTCAGAAAAAAACGCAAGCATCCGTGAAATTCCTGCCTCTACAGGAGCTTCGATCACTAAAAAGGCTTGATCGATTCCAGAAGGAGGCCAGGCATCCTCATGATTATCAATCATGACCGAGTATATTTGTGGAGGCGCCACTTCCTCATACAACAGAACTCCCGTTAGAGGATGACGATACAAAAGCTCTTGTGAATCAATGTCCCCCTCTTCTCCGATACTTTGCAACCGATAGACAAACTTTGGAAGCACTGCCACAACGAGTAGCACGAGAATGAATACAACAAGAAGACCGACCAACAGAGGTTGATCGGCCTTTTTAATCTTTCTTGTTTCCTCCGTTTGACTCTGTGACATGTAACGTGGGATGAACGTTATTTCTTGTCCTCTTCTTTTTCTTCTTCTCCTTCATCTTTCTTCACATCCGCGGACTCAACCGCTGCGACATCTACCTCTGTTGAGGCATCAAGCGCATCCATTTCTGCATCAGTTCGTGGTGGGATCACGCTGGCAATAGAAAGTTCTGGATCATCGAGCACGGTTACCCCTTCAGGGATCACCAAATCTGACACACGAAGAACATCATCAAACGTCGCGAGCGAACTCACATCCACCGCGAGAGAACGGAGAAGATGTGCTGGAAGACAACTGATGGCGATGGACTCACGAGAGAGGGTGAGTGTTCCACCAAGTGCCTTTACCGCTGGAGCTTCCCCAACGATCTCAAGGGTCACCTCTGTCTCAATAGCTTTATTCATGTCGATCGAACGGAAGTCCACATGGGTCACTTCATTTCGAATAGGATCTACTTGGTAATCCTGGATCAGAACATGGAGAGCATTCTCTCCATCAACCTTCAACTCAACAATGGAGCTTTCTCCAGCTGCTTTATAGATCTTCACAAACTGGATTCGATCCAATGTCAGCATTTGTGGTTGGGTTCCAACACCATAGACAACCGCTGGAACGGCACCTTGAGCTCGTAGAACATTTGCTTTACGACCTATTTCTGTTCGTGTTTTTGCTTCGAGGGTATTGATACTCATAAAAATCGGGATAATTCGGGGATATTGTGCTCGAGTCCTCTTAAAAAGTCAAGCGACCCGATTCTAGCGGGTCGCCTTATTCTTTTGCTCCTTTTTTTCACGCCGTTGTTGCTTTTGACGGACATTCGATAACTGCTCTTGAGAAGCTCTTCCCAAATGTTCCTCCCAGTGAATGGTTTTAAACAATTGGTGTGCACCAATAACATCATCAACGGAAATACTTTGACTCGATTTCATGCGTAAAACATCTTCATAAGACAAGTCGGTCAAAAGTCCAACTGAGCTTGCTCCGACATGATTCACGAGAACAAGGGCAAGAATGGAATGCTGACATTTATGACACTGGACATGCAATAAATGTGTCTCTCCTTCTTGTCCGAGAACTCGAGCCTCCATAGGATTATATCGAGTCTCACAAACAGGACAAAAAGAGACAAGTTTGAGCCCTTCGTTCCAAAGTTCTGAGCCAAAAGTTGAAGACATGCGATTGGATATTATGTTTCCTTTACTCGTACGATAACATACCTCTTACCTTGTGACTACTTCCGATATCGCATCGCAATACTCTGTGTTATCGCAAATAATGTCAACATCACGATCAGGGAACTTCCTCCATAACTCACAAAGGGCAATCCAATACCTGTCACGGGAAATAGTCCTAAATTCATCCCAACGTTCACAAGAAATTGCAAGAAAAAAACCGTCATAATCCCAAGGACAAGATACGCAGAAAAATCATCTCCTACATGCGTCCCTAACTTCACCATGCGATAGAACACAAGACCAAATGCGAAAAGCAAAAACATCGCTCCAAAAAACCCAAGCTCTTCGGCAATCACCGCAAAAATGAAATCTGTCTGACTCTCTGGAAGAAACTTTAACTGACTCTGTGTTCCAAACCCCAATCCACTCCCAAACCATCCACCCGACCCAACGGCAATAATCGCCTGCGTCACATTATATCCTTGTCCGAGTGGATCAAGACTCGGATCTAAAAACGTCATGATGCGTGCGCGCTGATAGTCCGCGAAAAAAAAATTCCAACTAAGTATAAAAAACACCACTCCCACCAGAACCAAAGAAAAAACATATCGCCATGGGATGCCTGCATACAACATGGAGAAAGCCCAGATCCCGACCAACACAGAAGCGGAACCAAAATCCGGTTGAAGCATGACTAATGCCACCGGAATAGATGTGATCAATCCGCTCTGAAAAAAAGCTCTCAGATCAAATCGTCGTTTTCCCCGACGCGTAAAATAGGTGGCGAGCGCGATCACAAGACCGATCTTCATAAACTCAACGGGTTGAAAACTCACAGGACCAACCACATACCATCCCGTAGCCCCGCGAATCGTCTCTCCCAAAACAAGCACTCCAATAAGCAAAAGAATGCAGATGGCATACAAGACCAGTGCGTAGTTTTGAAGCAGTCGATAATTTGAAGGAGCGACAAATAAAAACACGCCGATTCCAATCCCGAACGCAGCGAGTTGTTTCTTCACGTTAAGAAATTGAGCCGTGTCTTGCGAAAGTTCAACCGAGTAAATCGCAGCGAGTCCTAAAAGAATAAGACCAAAAACAGAAAGCAACAGAACCCAGTCCATGCCCCGCATGTGGCGAAAAAATCGAGTGATGTAATTCTGAATCGTGACCATGGTTAGCGGAATATACGCGTACGTGTATCACGCGTTGTCTCCCCCGCCAATGGTTTATACACTCCTACATCAAAAATGTTGAGCTCTGGAATCACCTCCACCTGACTCACAGACGGCAACGTTCCAAACCAATTGACCGTCACCTCTGTCTCCTCCCCACTTTCAAGAACCGAGAGCATTGTCCGATTCACACCCACAACGGACGACCCACGCTGTAAGAGAATATACAAACCAACATCATAATAACTATAAGCCGTATCGTTACGCACCTTGAATGTGGTACGCCCATATACCTCCCCATCAAACCGTGTCTCTTGTTCGTATTGCGCATTCTCAATCGTCAGATTCAAGCGATCTCCTGACCATGTTGAATAATCACTGATCAGATGATGGTCTAGGCGATACCAACGCACGGATTCAATCACCAGAGAGGAACTTGAAACAGGAACATCAGACTCCACCGCGAACTCAGCAAGAGGTTTCTCCTCCATGGGCAAAATAAAACCTTGCCGGGTTTGAGTCTGCCCATCGTCTAATGTAAATGCGTACTCAAACTCTGCCAACCAATCATCATTTGGATTTTGCAAAACGGTATAGAAGTCATAGCGACGATCTCCAATCGAAATAATACGGACCTCATTCTGTCCAAGATCATCCGCTGACTCGGCAAGGGTATAGCGATGAAGATCTTCCTGACCCAACGCCACCATGCGCAAAACGATCCCCTGTTCTGCTCCGTACTTAATCGCATACGCATTCAATAGATGCCAACCGACAAACAAAAGAAGGATCGCATCAAACGCGATAAACAACCCGTACCCGATACGTTTTACCAATACGCGATGCTCAACCCACCAAAGAGAAAGTCGATATAATCGCTTCGTCTCTTTTTCCTCCTCAAGAAGAAGACCTCCTTCATTCATATAAAAAAAGTATACCATGCGATTGACATTTCCTCGATTCTAAACTTAACTAGTCCCTTCGCGTCATCCCGACTCGGAGAAATCCACTCATCGCCAACGGCCTAGAAACCAAGGCGACCCCAGTAGAATGGGAGACAGATCATGGGACAGCTGTTCGACAGACCTATGAACGAACTGCGCGAGGCCTTCGTCCGCGCACGCTTCACCGAAGACAACATCTTCGGCCGTCCCGACATCGAGGCGTGGGCGACTGCTCCTGGATTCGCTACGATCCCCTTCAACAAAGCCCCTGCACTTCTGAGGTACTTCCTCAATCTGTGGGAGGAGACCAACCTCTCCTGGGTGCTCCGCACCAAGGCGACTCCTTTGGAGGAACCCCCGTGGTGGCTTCTGTGGCACCTGGAGAAGAGAGGGTTTGAGACTACTGAACCCTTCACGGAGATCATCACGACCCTTCAGCGCGGTGGAGCAAAGGTCTACTACCCCTGGCACAACTCGATCGGGTTGAGCCCCGTCATCCTGATCGACAACAGCCTCTACGGTCTCCAGCTTCCTTCTGACAATCTCCATCCCATCGTTGCACTGCGTCCCTGCGACGTACGCGATGTCCTGGAGATCCTCAACGGGGAAGCCGGAGACCGCCCCAAGCGGACAGAGGTATCGGCATTCTTCCGAGACGAGGCACACAAGGCGATCTCCCAAGAGCGCGAAATCGCCCAGCATGACTTCGACGAAGCTGTGGCCACGAGCGCCGACGGAACGAAGATCGTGAAGGCCAAGTGGGTTTGCGTGATCGCAGAAGGCTACCGGCACGCGACGCTCTACCCCGCGAACAATTTCCTCGCGAGTAAGATCCGCATCTTCTCGCCCCACCAGCGGTACTCGACCGGCATCAGGGGTCCGTACGAGTTGGATGCCTTCATCAGGCAGTTCATCACCGTGGCTCGCAATAGCACTGGTGGCGCCACCCACCTCATCAGCGACCCACGTGGTCACATTCCCGAGCTGGAGAGTCTCTACGTCGTCGACACCAACATCGATCCACAACGCCTCCCCTCCCCCATCCCCGACGGTGGGCGGGAGATCCGGATCCGGGGATGATGACACCAAGACACAAGTGATCCGATCGACTCACTTGCGTACCACCACGAGACCACTCTCACAGCACTGCCCTACGATGCAGTGCCCTGCCCTCCGTAGCTCATCGAGTACGGAGGGTTTTTCTTTTCCTGTAAACTCTTCCAAATTCCCTCACAATCCTGTAAGGTGGTGTCGAAATTGATGACTTGTGTATAGATTTTTATATGGCGAAAAAAGAAACAAAGCCTGCAAAGGCCTCAATAGAAAAGAAACCGAAAAAAGCCAAAGATGGTGATTACGGTGCTGGGCAGATCACCGTTCTTGAAGGACTTGATCCTGTTCGAAAACGTCCAGGAATGTACATTGGTTCTACAGGACCCCAAGGACTTCACCACCTTATTTGGGAGGTCATGGACAACTCGTTTGATGAAGCCATGGCTGGACATGGGAAGGAAATCACCCTGAGACTCTTGCCGGACAACATGGTTTCCGTGGAAGACAACGGTCGTGGAATCCCGGTTGACCCACACCCTCAACATAAAGTTTCCGCCCTTGAGCTTGTTCTCACGAAACTTCACGCAGGAGGAAAATTTGGAGGAGGCGGATATAAAGTCTCTGGAGGACTCCACGGGGTTGGTGTTTCTGTGGTGAATGCACTTTCAACCTACTTGAAAGCAGAAGTTCGCCGTGATGGAAAACTCTGGGAACAGGAATACGCCATTGGAGTTCCACAAGGAAAAGTGAAATCGGTTGGCTCAGCAAAAGGAACGGGGACAAAAATCACGTTCCAGCCTGACGCCAGCATTTTTGAAACGGTTGAGTTCAATTTTAAAACCATTCTCGACCACCTGCGTCAGCAAGCGTATCTCACAAAAGGGATTAAGCTCGTCATGTCAGATGAACGAGATCCTCAGAATACTTCTATCTACGCGTTTTACTTTGAAGGAGGAGTTGCTTCCTATGTACGTCACATCAACCATGGAAAAGAAGCGAAGCACAAGAACGTCTTCTATGTTCACAAACTCGATGAACCCACTGATGTTGAAGTAGAGATCGCGGTTCAATACTCAATGGAATACCATGAATCCGTTCATTGTTTTGCCAACAACATCACCAACCCTGAAGGAGGCATGCATCTTTCTGGTTTCCGTTCCGCGCTTACTCGAGAACTGAATAACTACGCGCGCGCAAAAAACATCTTAAAAGAAAAAGATCAAAACCTTACGGGAGATGACGTGCGCGAAGGTCTCACGGCTATCATCAGCGTCAAAATCAAAGAACCTCAATTTGAAGGACAGACAAAAGCAAAACTCGGAAACCCAGAAGCCCGTACGGCCGTCGAATCTGTCTTTGGAGAGTCATTCCGTATTTATCTTGAAGAGCACCCTCAAGATGGTGAAGCGATCATTAGTAAATGTCTCTTAGCGGCTCAAGCCAGAAGTGCGGCTCGTGCGGCTCGTGAAACCGTCCTGCGCAAAGGAGCTCTTGAAGGACTCACACTTCCTGGAAAACTTGCCGACTGTTCCAGCAAAGATCCAAGTATCTCAGAACTCTTCCTTGTTGAGGGAGATTCTGCTGGAGGTTCTGCAAAACAGGGTCGAAGTCGAGAGACCCAAGCGATTCTTCCTTTGCGTGGAAAGATCTTGAACGTGGAGCGTGCACGACTGGATAAGATGCTCGCCAACAACGAAATCAAATCGCTCGTCATCGCCCTGGGAACAAATATTGGGGAAGGGTTCAAAATGGAATCCCTCCGATACGACAAAATCGTCATCATGACGGACGCCGACGTTGATGGCGCCCACATCCGAACGCTTCTTCTCACCCTTTTCTATCGCTATTTCCCTGACCTCGTTCACCAGGGTCATGTGTACATCGCCCAACCTCCTCTGTATCGCGTTAACATTGGAAAGAAATTCCGATACGCCTACACCGAGGAAGAAAAGCATGTCATGATCGAAGAACTTCTCGCGGACACAGGAAAAGGAAAGAAAGAAACGACCACAGCAAAAAAGAATGAAGAGGAGGAAGATGCAGAGGACGAAAACAACGGCATAGAAGAAGGTGTTGAAGGGGAAAGTGAAACGGAACAGATGGAAGTCTCAGGAGTCAAAGTCAACATTCAACGCTATAAAGGTTTAGGAGAAATGAATCCAGATCAGCTCTGGGAAACAACCATGAATCCAAAAACCCGCATCATGAAACAAGTCACCGTTGAAGATGCCGAACGTGCCGATGAGGTCTTCGATGTTCTCATGGGAGCTGAAGTCGCCCCACGAAAACGCTTCATCCAGACCCACGCAAAAACCGTAAAGAACTTGGACGTCTAATACATAAAACAGATCCGCACGGGTCTGTTTTTCTTTTCCCACAAACCCCTTGCCAAAACTCGAGAACTGAGATATATTCTTCTCATCAGCCCCCACCAGGGGGTTTTAAGATACGTTTTATCTATGTCCACTACAACCAAAAAGAAAGAAAATCCATTCAAGTGGCTTTGGCGCTACATGAATGAATCGCGCGAAGAACTTCGTAAGGTTACTTGGCCAAGTCAAAAAGAAACGACCAAATACTCTCTGATCGTTATTATTTTGTGTCTCGCACTTGCGGCTTTTTTTGGAGGCCTTGATTACCTCCTCAACCTCGGCCTTGAGTGGTTAATCCTTGTAACAAGCTAACCCTATGGCAAAGCAAACAGCCAATTTTGGACGACGCTGGTTCGCCATCCACACCTACTCTGGGTACGAGGAGAACGTGATGGAAAACTTGAATCAACGTATCGAAACCATGGACATGGAAGATAAGATCTTCAACGTCCTCGTTCCAAAGGAAAAGAAGATCAAAATCAAGAACGGAAAACGAAAGACGGTTGAGGAGAAAATTTTTCCCGGCTACGTTCTCGTGGAAATGCTTGTAACCGACGACTCCTGGTATGTGGTGCGTAATACCCCAAACGTCACAGGATTCATTGGAACCGGTACAACCCCTACCCCTATTGCGGAAGAAGAAATGGAAGCTCTCAAGAAACGCATGGGTGTCGACGAGCCTGAATACAAGATGGACGTCGAAAAGGGCTCATCTATTTCTATTACCGATGGACCATTTAAGGGACAAGAAGGAAAAGTCTCTGAAATTGACGAGGAGCGCGGAAAGGTAAAGGTTCTTGTGAACCTCTTTGGTCGCGAAACCCCTGTCGAACTCGACTTCTTGCAAATTAAGAAGATCTAGGGTATAAACCGCCCGTTAATCCTTAGCCGTGGTTGCCTCAAAAATGAGGAATCCACTTAAAAAGTATGGCAAAAAAACTCGTTACGCAAATCAAACTCCAAGTTCCAGGAGGATCTGCAACACCAGCGCCTCCAATTGGACCAGCACTTGGACAGCATGGACTCCCGATTGGGGAATTCGTGACACGTTTCAACAACGACACACAGGATCGTCGTGGGGAAATCGTCCCTGTTGTGATCTCTGTCTATGATGATCGAACATTCGACTTCATCACCAAAACCGCCCCAGCTTCTGACATGGTCAAGAAAGCAGCGGGAATCAAAAAGGGTTCTGGAAATCCTCTTATCACCAAGGTAGGATCGATCACCAAAGCTCAGCTTCAAGAAATAGCAGAAAAGAAACTCCCTGACTTGAACACTAACGACGTAGAAGCTGCCATGAAAATCATTGCAGGAACGTGTCGTCAGATGGGAGTCGAAATCAAATAACTTCACTTATCCATAACGTGGGAGACCTGTTTTGCAGGTCGACCGAACCACTATGCCAAGTAAACGTTTTCAAGCAGCAAAGATCCTTGTCGATAAAAACAAGGTCTACCCCATCGCAGAGGCAATCGCCCTCTCAAAAAAGGCAGCCACCGCAAAGTATGATGAGGCTCTGGAACTTCACCTACGCGTTGGGATCGATCCGACCAAGTCTGACCAGCAAATTCGCGGAACCATTGCGCTTCCACACGGAACAGGAAAAACGAAACGTGTTGTTGCTTTCGTAGAAGGCGATAAGGAAGCTGAGGCAAAAGCCGCCGGAGCAGATATTGTCGGAGGAGAAGAGCTCATCGCAAGCATTGCCCAGAAAGGAACCATCGACTTTGACGTCGCTGTGGCAACGCCTGTCATGATGGCAAAGCTCTCAAAGCTTGCACGACTTCTCGGACCTCGAGGACTCATGCCAAACCCAAAAACCGACACCGTTTCTCCAAACGTCAAAAAGATGGTTGAAGAACAAAAGGCCGGTAAGGAAAGCTTTAAGAACGACAACACCGCAAACATCCACCAGATCTTCGGACGAAAGTCGTTCACAGACGCACAACTTGAAGAAAACCTCCGTGCCCTTCTTGAAACCATCAAGCGCATGAAGCCACAGTCTTCAAAGGGTATCTACTTGAAGAGTGCAACCATCGCCTCAACGATTGGTCCTGGGATCAAAATCGACGTCGCTTCCTAAATACACAAAAAAACATTCGCTCTCGGGCGAATGTTTTTTGATTGACGAGAGGATCTCATCTTGCTAGTCTCACAAACAAGGAGGTACCCCATGGTATTCAACCTGCAAGATCCACCCCCACGGCGGTGGGTGGAACCAACCATTGTGGAGCACGCCGGCCTCGAACGGGTTGGCGTACACATGATGAGTCTCATCACTCGACTACAACAAGAGGACCCTGACCAGGGTCTCGCACAACGCATCATCGCCGATCATCCCCACTTCCTCTACGGTCGCGACGCCGGAAATCGGTATGCCCATGCGGGATGGGCCTACCTGACTCTCGATCTAGACGAGCAAGCCTGGCGCATTCTCGTCACCATCGAGCGTACCGCGATGATATTCATCCGAAATCGCTCCTTCCCCGCTCCTTCCCCAACGGCCCTCATCTTCATCTACACGGCCCTTCGCATGGGAAAGGTCGACGCCGCTTTCCTCGGCATCCAACTCGCACGCCTGCGTCGACTCACCATCCCCGAACAAGAAGACCTCGCCATGCTTGAAGCGTGCCTGCAAGCGACGATCTAGTCTTCCCCCGTTGTATACACACGGGGCGCACCTGCCCTCCGAAGCTCATCGAGTGAAAGAGGGTTTTATTATTCCCTGTTTTGTGGCAGGCTAGAGGCACTATGTCGATTTTCACCCGCTCAGAAATCTCAGAACACATTACTTCACAAAAACTGGTCTTCACGCCAGCCCTGGATCAGTTTCAAATCCAACCCCATGCGGTCGATCTACGACTTGGCTACAAATTCCTTATTCCCCGCAACTGGACGGTTGATGAAAAAGGACGTCGTGCGATTAACATGTCCATCGATGACATTGATGCCCACCGCGATCAGTTCGATGAAGTTCATCTTCAACCTGGACAATACTTTGAACTCCTCCCAAATGAATTTGTGATCGGCACAAGTCTTGAGCGAATCGAGCTTAACGCCATGAATCTCATGGCCATCCTCTTCCCTCGCACAAGCACAAACCGACGAGGGATCGACCTCTCCCTTTCAGGAATTATCGACACCGGTTACAAAGGCCACCTCATCTTCCCGATGAAAAACGAAGCGGGAGATCAAGTCATTCGTATCTACCCGGGCGAGCGTGTTTGCCAAGTAATTTTTCAAGAACTCAATCAACCCCTCACTCCAGAAGAAGCCAACCTTCATGGACTCTCGAGCGCCAAGTACAGCGATTCTGGTTCGACAAGCTCACCACAGGGAGGTTCGCAAGGCTTTAAACTCGATAAAGACGAAGAGCGTCAAATGCTCATCTCAGGAAAACTCGACGACCTCAAAAATCAATACAAACTCTAACTAAAAACAGCCCAAATCGGGCTGTTTTTTATCTGCTTTTCATCCAAAACGGTTGACAAAACCCTGTTTTTATGATATCTTTTGACGTTCGTTCGGAAGCTGTTTTCGATCGATTCCATCCACCCCGGAGGACTCAATGGCTCCCATCTCCAAGCGTGACGCCCGTCGTCTGCCCACCCGTCAGTGGGCCCACCCCTACGACCGCAAGGTCGATGGGCCCACCAACGAGCACAGCACCGATCGATCGCCCCACGCGATCGGCGGGGCCTACGGCATCGGCTGGACGGAGTTCTTCCAGTGCCACCGCAACGGACAGGTCTACACCGTCCACTGCTCGGACGGCGTGCGCAAGGGCAAGCTCGCGCACAGCTCGCGCGACTACAACTGGATGAGTGAAATGCGGCGACGGATCATCGCCCGCACTCTCTCCCAGCCCAAGGGACCGATCGTCCTGTCCTCCCGCGAGTGGACCCTCATGGCCCACTCCAACTTCGTCGGATGGCTCGACGCTCTCCCCCGGGAGAGCGAGGACGACCCGATCCAGACCGTCGGTGACACCAACCGTCACCTGACGGAGGGGCAGATCGGCACCATCAGCAACGTGCCGGTCATCGTCGACCCGAAGGCGAAGGACACCCTCCCGGCCGTGGGCGACTTCCGGGGAGCCGGGGTCGAGGAGCTCTTCTCCCGCACCCGCGTCCCCCGGTCGGCCGACAGGCACCCCACCTCCACGAGCCAGTTCGGCGGTGTCTTCGCCGCCGCGTTCCAGAAGGCCGGCATCGGCACCTGATTCCACACACTTCAACACAATGGAGGTCGAATGACCCCTCACGAAACCAAGGTTCGGTGGGACGCCATGACGTCCGCGTGGCCGAACTGGCGTTCCTACCGCCAAATCCTCGGCCTCCGAGGATACCAGCCACCCTGGGAGGTGATGGAGTGGCTGTGCAACTTCCGCACGGCCCTCCTGGGTGGCATCGAGTCCTTCGAGCGCCACATCGCCTCCGGTGGTCTCAACATCGAGGTCGTCGGCACCTGCGACTGCATCGCGGACGCAGGCGAGCCCACGACACTTCGTGCCCGCTTCAATGGTCCAAACCCCCGCCGAGACCCGCTCGCATGGCTCCACGCCAACCACACGGCGTACAACCGCGCCCAGATGCGACTGATCGAGGACACCATCGGCCTCGAGGCCTTCCGCGAGATCCTCGAACGCGACCTCACGGTCGAGGACAACGATCAGGGGCCGGAGTGGGGCAACTTGCTCCAGAAGAACTACGCGCAGGAGATCCTCTCCCGCCTCCCCGCCTCCTGACCCACGCTCCCGCCCCGCTCAGCGCGGCTGGGACTCACGACTCCCCGTCGTGGCAAGATACCCCTCGTGGTGTCTCTGCTACGGCGGGTATTTTGTTTTCAAAAAACCCAATAAAGTCGGTGGCCCAGCCACCGACTTTATTGAAAAAACCGACCTCATACAGGTCGGTTTTTCTTTTATAATTGTTTCAACACATTCCTCAGATGTTTCACGAGGTCTTCGGTTTGTTCAACGGTATAGACCGGCTCCCCGGCAAGTAAGCATTGAGCACCCTCCACCGTATACACACAATGCGCGTCCGCATCCTGATCCACAACTTGCAGTCCAAGCGTTCGCACCTCTTGTTGAATCTCTTCCAAAAGTTCTCCTTCAAACCCTTCAAGAGAGACTGTCTTAATGCTCGGCGTTAATGTCTGGGCGAACACATTGTCTCGAGAGAATCGCTCGTGCGCATCATCTGTCACGTACAAGTCTCGAATCCCCGCCTCTAACAATGCGGTCCAGCAAGGCTCGCATGCCCACCAATGTCCATACATATAGGCGTCGGCTCCCTCAAGATCAATCCCTTGTTTCTTCGCTTCTGCAACGAGCATCTGTTCTGAATGCCCGGGAGCATCATGAAGGGTGCACAGATCATATCCCGTCCCGCTTGGGCAATCGAGAACGACACGTGGACAGACATGAATCTCGCCAGGTCCACGGTTATATCCGTTTCCCGCTCGAGCCACAACCTCACCATCTTTCACCAGTACAATTCCGACGGGATACAAGGGGTCACCGGCACATTCTTCACGCGCACGAGAAGCTTCCTGCATAAATGGATCATCTACAGACGCATACTTCAAGTGATGACCTTCCGGCATGTAGGGATATTCAATATTTTGCATAGAAATCATGATATACTGAAATCAAAGCTAACACATACTCTATGACTCAACAAGACGATTTCGAAAAAGAAGCAAACGGCATTGGCGAACGACTCGCTATTTTACTTGTCGCATCAACCCTTCCAGACGATGTGAAGGCAGGATTCGCCTCCATGATTCCGGAAATGACTCCAGAACAACTTGATCGCCTGATCAAAATTCTTGAGACCAATGTTTTAGACACCGCCACCACCCAAGAGAGAGAACTTGGGCAAGCCGTACAAGAGGCTCAAATGAGTTACGAAAAAGACCGCCAGGAAGCAGAAAAAAAGGCTTTAGCAGATCTTGAAGCGATCGAGCACATTTTGAATCAAGAAAATCAGTAATCTATGAGCTGGTCACGATTTGCCAAAATTCTTCAGACCCGCCCCCTCGATCGAGAGACCAAGCTGATGCTTATCGATCTCATTGCTGGGACAGATGATCCAAAAATCGAGGAAGAAATTTTTACCTTTCTATTTGCGTGGGAAGAGGCAGAAGCACAGACACAAAAGCAACTCCTCGAGGGAATCAAAAAGATTACAACCGAATACCAAGAGGCAAAAACACAGCTTGGACAAACCCATCAGAAAACCGCCCTCTCCATTGCAGACGATATTCATCGTCAAAAACGCATTGAAGACTTAAAAGCATCAATTGAAAGCCTATGAGTCCGCTACCACGACCAGAAGATATGCCAAAACCACCTGGAGCCGAACCAGCCAAGAAAAAATTTGGCAGAATGGCCATGCCTCCAGGCCCAGACGGGGCTTCTCCAAAACCAGCACCTGAAGTTGTCGCCCCTCCGACAGCACCAGCCCCAGAGGTCTCACCGGCACCAACCCCTGCATCGGACGCAGGTCCTGTTGCGGTTGATACCAGTTCAACTCCAGAACTGGACCAGGCCGTGGCATTTCTTCTTGCGGGAAACAATGCAACATTGAAAGGTCTCTCAAAAGAACTGGGCATCTCACCCACAGAAGCCAAACTGCTTCTTGAAGACATGGAAACACGAGGAATTATTGGTCCAGCAAAACCAGGAAAGGCTCGAGAAATCCTCGTGACAGAATGGCCACCAAAGGTAGCAACTCCTGCCGGACCAGACACAAGCGCCCCAGTTCCTCCTGTAGCTCCGGCCATTCCAACCCTTTCAACTCCCACACGATCCACGCCCCCTCCCGTCATCTCACCAGTAACTCCCCCTCCGGTCATTCCACCCGTAACTCCATCCATTCCCCCAGTAATTCCCCCACTTGGAACACCAACTCGAACAACACCTGCTCCAGACACGGGAGCCCCCGCACCAGGGAGTCCAGACACAGGACCAACAACCCCTGACACAACAGCTCCTGACGCAGGTGGAGCAACAGGAAAATGGGAATCGATAAAATCGACCTTCATCGGGGCGTACGAACGCTTTGCTTCGAAGTTCAAAGGAGAAGTACAACCCGATCAAGAAAAAAGCTATGAAGGGACGATCGGTGACCTTGCGAAAAACGCAGCGACAGGATTTTTAAGTGTGGTCGCAAGTTATACAGGCGTGAAAATCGTTGCAGACCTTCCACAGTGGCTTTACCAAAAGTACTTCACGAACCCAGCAGAGCGCCAACGAATTAAAGAGGCGTTTGCTTTAAAAGAAACAGAACTAGGCGACACCACAGATCCAAGCGCTATTGATCAAAAGAAGGCTCGACTGGAAGAAGCGATTAACGCATCCAAATTTCTCACCACAGAAAAGAAAGCAGAACTACTCACAAGACTTCAAGACACGGTAGAAACCTACGAAAAAGAAGACAAGGCAAAACGTGCGGAGCGAGACGAGAAAATCGCCAAGCTTCTTGATGAAGCCATTCAGACGCGTGTAAAAAATACACAAGTCCTCAAAGAAGCACTCAACTCTGCCCTCATGGTCACCGGTCTCTCTGCCATGCGTGGAGTCGCCTATGGGGCGGTCTCTGTCTACGAACGCCATAAAGAAGTCATGGCAAGTCCTGAGAGAAGTGCCAGCTACTTCAAGGAGATGGTTGTCAAAGGCTTCACAGAAACAGCTCATAACTTGATTGGAGGTGGAGCTGATACGTGGACAGGTAAAGGATTGAACTTTGTGAAAGGAGCGACGAACGTCATGCGCGTTGCTGGATTTACTGAGCTCGCCATCTCTGAGTATCTCGAGGAAGGCGGTCCAAGTGGCATGATCGAAGCGAGCCTAAAAGCGTTTGAACAAAAAGGTGTGATCAGCGCCGTTGGAGGAAACATTTCCGCCCCATGGGAGCGACTTGGGGAACTCATGACCGGTGCGAAAGATCTGGTAACGGGAGACAGCGCCCCAAGCCCAGGCACCACCACCCCAGACGCGGGAGCCCCTGTTGCTACGACACCAGACGCAGGAGCCGTAACCGCCAACACCACCTCCCCTGATACAGCCATTGCTGGTGGAGCCACAGCCGTAGCCATGGCTGAGACGGTACCTCACATTGAATACCCAGAAGCACTCGTAGAAACAGGAACGGTCCAAAAAGGCGACGGGATCATTAAAATCCTCGAACGCCAAGGTATTAGCTCAACGTCTGCTCTTGAAACTGCACGAGAAGCGGGACTCGTCCGTGCCGGCGGAGACACACGTCTCACCACCGAAGCCATCGGTCGCTTATCGATTCTGGCAAACACCTCTCCTGATGGAGACGTAACCATCACCTTCTTTGATACAGAAACCGATACAGTCCTGACGATCGATCAAGCACGTGAAGCCGGATTCACCTACGAGTCAGGAACCGTCCCTGGAGAAATCGCCACAGACGCTGAAGCCGTCGGGCACACCGCTGAGACAACCGAACTTCCCCTGATCGACTCTCCTGAGGTTCCAAACGATCTCTTAGACAATACCTTCCACCTGTACACCGATACCGACGGGAACTTCAACGGACTTGATCATGGTCCAGGTGACGCTCTTGCGCGCATGGTTCAAGCCCTCAAAGAACTTGAACTCGCTGGACACGGAGAAAGTGCCGAAGCGAAGTTTATCTACAAGCAATTCCTTATCCTGGCTGACCAAGGAGCACTCCCTGAACAGGTTGATAATCTCTCACCTGGATTTGTTGAACTTGATACCGTTGTCCCTACACAAACCGGAGAGGCTTCTTCTTCCCAAGAACTTCCACAAGACGCTTCTGGAGAGACTCAGCCTCTTCGAAGATTCAAAGGAGAATCTGGAAAAGTACGCTTTAAATACGACGAGGACGGAGGAGTCAGAGATGCCTTCATCCCTGCGTACACCCCTAAACCTGCGGATGTTGAATCTGCCCTCGCTGAGTGGGATCTGACACGAGATGAGGTTGAAGCACACTTCATGCAGAAGAATGGTGGACGATGGACTTCAGGAGACGGAACAAGTCAGACCGACTATGCCACATCTCCACGTGACGGATTTGCTGGAGCGGACGCGAAGGATCAATATCGTGAGTTCAGTCGAGTCGTAGAAAAACTCGACCGACAAGAAGCAACGCTTTACGAAATGGAAGAGGCGGGTCTAACCAATACGCCTGAATACGCGTATTGGAAAAAAGAGACTGCCGAGCTCGCAAAGTATGTTGGTACAAAAATGAAGAAGGAATTTCAAATCACGGAACGTCCTATCTAAACAAAAAAACGGGCCTAGGCCCGTTTTAGATTTTGTAATGAAGAAGAACAGATTGATCGTTGAGCTTTGTTAGATCCTCTAGTCTCATCTGTATTCGATCAAATCCTGATGCAAGCGGAATCCCCGCCCCAAACAAAATCGGCTCAACAGTCAGATACACATCTGTCACAAGATTTGCTTGAAGGAAATGGCTATACACCGAGGATCCACCAGCAAGAGCCACCGTCTCAACCCCTTGCGTGGCAAGCTGACGTAAAAGATCTTCAGGTTGCAGAGTACTGTATTCAACTCCCTCTCCCACAAACGCCAAATCTGACTGACGAGTCATGACAATAATGCGTCGACCTTTCAAAGGTTTCCCGATGGTATCAAAGGTCTTACGCCCCATGATAACCACGCCCGCCTCTTTTGTTTTGTCGATAAAAAAACGCGTGTCTTCCTTACTCGTCCAATCTAAAGACGATTGCTCTGAAGTCTCAGCGATTTTTCCGTCTGCGGATACTGCTGCGATAAGCCAAACATTCATAGGGCGATCTGCATCTTCTTAACGGGAGGAGCTGGATGATACTGTTCCTTAAACATCAAGAAAAGTTCATCAACAAGACTCGCGTCTGCTTGAAGGGCTCGCTGAAAAGACTTTTCTGGAAGTCGACAGAAAATTTCATCATGAACATGATCCTCTCGTTCCAAAAGTTCCCCAACCTGATCGTAATGCCCCTCGTAAATGTGCGCATGCGAAATAGAAATCGTCAGCTTCCCTACCTCAACATCCAACTCCTGTGCAAGCATCGCCTGCAAGAGAGCAAACCCTGCGGTGTCATGAGGATTTCCAAGCATCATGTCGTTTGAGCGAATAATCAAGTGGAGATTCAACTTATTGCCAATAATATTCGCCGTCCAGGTGAATGGACATGGAACATTTTTCTTCTTTGGAGCCATCAAACCGTCTGACGCGGGATCCCACATCACCACCACTCCCTGACGAGAGGTTGGTTCTACGCGAAGATGTTCGACAAGTTCAAGCAGTTGATCGCGACCGAAATGTTCACGCCAACGATACCCATAAGCCGTTTCCATGGTTCCGTCTGCTTCCGCAAAGTCATCCCAAATCGGTGTAAACTTCCGAACAAATTCCAAATGCTTTTGACCGGTCACCATCCACACCACTTCTGCACAAAACAACTTAATAGGGATTCTTCTCAGTGTTAAGAGGGGAAATCCTTGAGAAGGGTGCATCTCAAACGTAAATCCAGGAAGCGCCTTTGTCGAAAAACCTGTACGATCAGAGAAGACATCTTCTCCTTCGTGAAACACGCGGGCAATCGCCTCTTTATACAGTTGATCAAATCGTGTCATAGCACCCCCTACTGTATCAGACCCAAGGGGTGGTTTCCACTATCGATCTTTTTGGCTAAAATGCGTCTGATGTTGTTTCCGCTGTGGAAAACTTTTGCTATACTTTATGCATCGAACTGGAACATTCATTATTGTCGACGGACTCACAGGGTCTGGAAAATCGACGGTTCTCAATGCCGTGCACGATTGGGCCCTCACCTGTGGCCACAAACGATTTCGGCTTCAAGACTGGAAAGAATCAAAACCTCCACGTTTTGAAGACATCCCAGATTTCGATGTGTACTTCACCTTTGAACCAACACGCAACTGGGTGGGCGATGCCATTCGTTCCGAGCTCTCACGCGTAGACGATCCGTACGGAGGAGAAGAGCTTGCGCATGCCTTTTCGTTAGATCGACAGATGCAATACAAACGACTCATCCTCCCTGCTCTGCAGGCAGGAAAAACCGTCATCCAAGACCGAGGTGTTTCCAGTTCCCTTGTGTACCAACCGGTCATGCCAAATTCTGTCCCTCTTGAAACCATCATGTCGCTTCCTGGAAATAGGCTTGCGCTTGAAAACGCTCCTGACGCACTTATTCTCACACGCCTCAGTGCCGAGATCGCCATGGAACGCATCAAGAAACGAGATGAAGAATCAAAAGGCGTCTTCGCAGACATCGCTTTTCTCAAAAAGCAAGAGGAACGCTTTGCCTCAACATGGTTTCGAGACCTTTTCGAACGTCACGGCTCAACCCTCTACGAAATAGACACATCCGGTACCATGGAACAAAGTACCGCAACGGCCACACAACTTATCAATCACATTTTGACCAATTGTTAACCTAGGAGGAATCCCTCTCATGCCCGTATGACAAAACCGCTCATTTCTATCGGAGAACTTATTGACCAATCATGGGACATCTTTCGTGCTCGCACAACAGAACTACTCAGTATCTCTGGATGGCTCATTACCACCGCAATTCTCCTAGCTCTGTCTCTGGCCTTTTACCCATCCGCCTCAAGACTTCAACTTGGAAGTAGTCTTACCGGACTCGAGACAATGGGCGTACTCCTTTTTTCGTTTACCTCTCTCATTCTGACCCCACTCCTAAGTTTTCTCATCTACGTCTCCATCACAAAAGCTCTGGGAAACCATTTCTCCAAAAAAACGGTAAACCCTAAAACAGCGATGTTAGATGGACGAAAAGTATTTTTTCCAGCAATCATCACTTCTGTCATGGTGGCACTCATGGTGCTCCTCGCCATTGTGATTGGATTTGCTCCAGCCATTATTATCGCCACGATCGGTTCACTGACAAATGTTTCTGGATTGATTATTCTCGCCAATATCCTTCTTGTTCTTGGAATTTTTGTTGCTCTTGCATTAAGTTTGAAGTGGGTGGTTCATTACTTCATGGCTCCCTACATCACTATTCTTGATGGAACACCTGCAAAACTTGCTCTCGCCACAAGCCGTCAGCTCATCCAAGGAAAGTTTTGGGCGATCCTCTTTCGCATCGTCGTTCCAAAACTCGTCTTTATCATCTTTGGTGTTTTTGCCATGTCGATCATGGCGTATCTTGTTGGCATCCTTATCGATGCATCCGCCGGACTGAATCTCGACATTCAACTCCGTATCAGCACCATGACGCAGACCATCATCCCTATTCTCATCGCCGTTCTCATAAACCCTCTTATCATTATTTCAGACGTGCTCCTCCTGCGATCCCTGAAAGAATAGTCTATGCTTAAAACACCGCGCGATTTGCTTATACACACCTTCCATCTCTATCGCGCCCAATTCTGGTTATTTATTGGATATGCCGCCTGGTTACTTCCCCCATTGGCGGCATTTCTGATTCTCACAAATCTTCCCGAGACCCCCCTCACAAACGTTCTCGCGATCCTGGCTATTTTCGTCCAAATTTTTGTTTCAATTTGGATGGCTATTTGTATCATGAAGTCGGTTATACTCCTTGAACAAAAACAAGTTATCGATCCCAATCGTCTTTCTGTAGAATCCCTTCGTCGTATCCATCCCGTCCTGATTGTGGCGTTCCTTCAAATACTTATCATCTTTGGAGGACTCATTCTTTTTATTGTGCCAGCCATTCTCTTCTGGGTTTGGTATGCGCATAGCCAAATAAGCTCGGCCGTCGACAACAAACGTCCATTAGATGCCCTGACTTACAGTCGATCCCTTGTGAAGGGACGATTTTTTCCTGTTCTCTGGCGTCTGATCGCAGGGCCTGTTGTCATCGGTCTTGGCTATACCTTTGTCTTGGGTTTCATTCTTCTCATTATTGGAACGGTTCTTGGGTTTGATCCGGTCGTCATTTTGAGTGAAGAACCTCCTTTGTGGACACAACTCATTGAATCGATGGGCGACATCTTTGTCATTCCGCTATTTATCATCTACTCCATGCTTCTCTATACAGACCTGAAAAAGACCCTGCATACATCCCATCTTGAAAAGGATGCAACAGTCACGTAAGCTCTACCGTGTATGAACTACGAACCTGTCATTGGACTTGAAATTCACGTTCAACTCAAAACAAAAACCAAGATGTTTTGTGGTTGTCCTACCCACGACACGGCTGTGGCACCAAATACCCATGTGTGCCCTATTTGTTTGGGTCAACCTGGAGTCCTCCCTGTTGTGAATGCACAAGCCGTTCGTTACGGAATGCTTATGGGACTCGCTCTCAACTGTGAGATTGCTGAGCATTCAAAATTTGATCGAAAGAATTATTTTTATCCAGATCTCCCAAAGGCGTATCAGATTTCACAATTTGATTTACCGATCGCCATCAACGGGCATGTCGATATTGAAGTTCCAGGAGGCGAGCGCGAGGTCGCCCGCATTGGCATTACGCGCGCCCACCTCGAAGAAGACGCAGCGAAAAACTTTCACGAGACAGGTGCAAGCACCCTTGTCGATTTCAACCGTGGAGGCACCCCTCTTATCGAGATCGTCACGGAACCAGATTTCCGCTCTGCAAAAGAAGCAAAAATCTTTCTCCAAGAGCTTCGCTTGATCGCTCGCTACTTAGGTATCTCTGACGCCGACATGGAGAAAGGTCATCTCCGCTGTGATGCCAACGTATCATTGCGTCTCATCGATGATCAGGGAGGGATCGTGGGAGCTCGGTTCAATCCAAAGACAGAAGTCAAAAACCTCAACTCGTTTAAACATGTAGAAAAAGCCATTGAACACGAGATCAAGCGTCAAACAAAACTCTGGGAGACACAAACTCCTCCTATGATCTCCACCACTCGAGGATGGAATGACACACAAAATCGAACCGAGGAACAACGATCAAAAGAAGAGGCTGCGGACTATCGATACTTCCCAGAACCAGATATTCCTCCGCTCGAACTCAAGGACCTCGCCGATGAACTTCGTACAAAACTCCCTGAACTTCCTGCTGTTCGTCGCGCACGCTTCCAAAACGAGTACGCGCTCAAACCCTCAGATGCACGCCAAGTCTGTGACGATCCCCTCCTCGCGGATTTTGTCGAACACACATTCTCAGAGCTCCACGCCTGGCTCATCGCCCTCCCCGAACTTCAGGAAACAGAAGCAAGCGTGTTAGATCATGAAAAACAAAAACTTGGACGTCTCGTTGCGGGATGGCTTCTCTCAAAACTGGGAGGACTTTTGACGGAACGTTCAATCGATGTCCGTACGATGAAAATTACCCCAGAAAACTTTGCCGAGTTCATCACGCTCATCGCCACACATAAACTCAATAACACCGCCGGACTCAAAGTCTTGAACGCGATGCTCGACGATGGGAGCGACCCGAGTCAAATCATGGAAAGCCAAAAGCTTGGGCGTGTGGAAGATGAGGGGATCCTTGCAGAACTTGTCACGCAGGTCATCAGCAACCACCCAGCAGAAGTTGCTCGTTACAAGGCGGGCGAAGACCAACTCCTCCAATTCTTGATTGGTATGGTGATGCGCGCCTCTGAAGGAACAGCTGACTCTGGAATCGTTCGCAACATGTTGCTTGTCGAACTCAAAAGCGAATAGCTATGGAACGACATACCGCCCGCATCATCGTCGTGGGGTTTATCGAGCGCGACGGAAAGCTCCTTGTGATCCGTGAACGCCCAGCCGAACTTCCACACGACCACGAACCTGTTATGAACCAACCGGCGGGACATCTCGAGAAAAATGAGCTATTAACAGATGCTGTGGTGCGAGAGGTGCTTGAAGAAACAGGATATCATGTCCGCCCCGTCGAGCTCGTCGGCGTGCACCAAATCACCGTCACCAGTGAAGAACGCACCGTTTTGGCGTTCCTATTCCGTTGTGAACTCATTGATGAAACGCAACACGAAATCGAAGCCCCTGAAATCGTCGAGACTCTCTGGCTCACACAAGAAGAAATCATGGCACGCGCGAACGAACACCGTTCACGATCAACAACCAAGCGATTTGAAACATACTTCTCAGGAGCAAGATTCCCACTAGAGCTCCTGACGCAACTAGTAAAGTAAGAAATGTTCAAAAAAACCCCGCCTGTTATAGGGCGGGGTTTTTTTTGAGAAACGTGTTTACAAGATCGTCGACCGACTCGTCGGGCTTGACCCACACAATCCGTTCATCGCGCTTGAACCAGGTCATCTGGCGCTTGGCATAGTGTCGTGTATCCTTTTTTATTTCTTCAATGGCTTCGCTTAGCTTCTGCTCTCCTGAAAGAAACCGACAGATTTGACGATATCCGATGCTCGTCATGGACTCAATCTCGCATCCATACCGCTCCTGTAAGCCCCTCACCTCATTCACAAGCCCTTGTGCCACCATCTGGTCCACTCGGGTATCAATACGCTCATTCAATAGCTCACGAGAGACATCTAGACCTATCTGCAACACTTGGTATCGTGGCTCCCCTGCTGTCTGTTGTTGACTGAACGGTCTCCCGGTAAGTAATGTGACCTCAAGGGCACGCAAGACGCGACGCTTGTTTTGTGCATCAATAACTTCTGCGCCATCTGGATCCCGCTGTTTATATTCGTGATAAAGATCTCCCAGAGTTCTTCCCTCAAGTTCTGCGCGGAGTCTTGGGTCGGCTGGAGTCTGTGTGAGATCGAGATTGTCTAGAAGTGCCTTCAGCCAGAATCCCGTTCCCCCAACCAAAATCGGAAGTTTTCCTCTCCCCACAATCTCCTCAATCTTTTCCTGTGCATACTGTTTGAAGTCCGCAACAGAAAACGGTGCGTCTGGATCTACAAGATCAATCCCCCAGTGTGGCACCCCCTCAACCAAAAATGTTTTTCGTGCTCCAAATAGTTGATGGATAGACCCTCCTTTCTCAATCTCTGACTCCAACCACTCCCCCTCTGGTTTTGCAGTTCCAATATCCATTTCACGATAAATCTGACGTGAATCTACAGAAATCACCTCCCCACGTAAAGACCCTTCGGGTCCACGTGGCAAGCCTTTGGCGATTTTAATCCCGAGTCCGGTTTTTCCGGACGCCGTTGGACCAACAATGGCGATCACGTTTGGTTTCATACGATAAGCTCCCCTTCTAGCACCCACATATCAGCCTTCGTGATTTTGACGTTCACGATATTTCCAACAAGCTCTTTTGAGGAAACAAAACGTACAAGCTTCATTTCACGAGAGTTCCCATAGCAAACCCCAGGCTGACTCGCAAGAACCTCTTGAATCTTCTCAGGCATCTTGAGCATCTCGTCGGTAATCTTTGGTTCCTCATGACGATCAACAAGGACAGACACCACCTTTCCAACGTACGCCTGATTGCGCTCAAGAACAATTCGTTCCTGAACTTCTTGAAGAACCTTCCATCTGTGCTTCTTTTCTTCATGACTTACATCATCCTTAAACGCCCGCCACGCAACCGTTCCAGAACGTGTTGAATAACGCGCCGTATACGAGATATCAAACTGAACTTGTTCATACAACGCAACCGTCTTTTCAAACGCTTCCGCACTCTCTCCACAAAATCCAACAATAATATCTGTTCCGATCGTCAGATCAGGGATTTTTGCTTTCAATCGATCAACGACGTCTAAAAACTGCTTCGCTGTATACCGTCGATTCATACGACGCAACACATCGTCGTCCCCCGCCTGTACAGGAAGATGAATAAAGTTCACATGCGCCGGAAGAGTCATCGCATCAATCACTTCATCTGTCATGTGTAGTGGATGTGGAGCCGTAAAGTGGAGTCGAGAGATTCCCTCGATCTGATTCACTTCCCACAGCAGTTTTGCAAAGTGATCATGATACGGATTCGCTTCTGAAAATTGTTCAGGGTCTGGAGCGATGTAGCTGTTCACCGTCTGGCCCAACAATGTGACTTCCACACACCCATGCAGAGCGAGATCATGGATCTCATCAAGAATATCTTGGACCGAGCGATTCTTCTCAAGTCCTCGCGCAAACGGAACCACACAATACGTACAAAACTTGTTACACCCCGTCTGAATCGACACATAGGCCTGACGCGTCACCTGACGATCCGGATGCACTTTCAAATAATCCTCAACCGGATCTGTACTGTTCACGAGCTCTGGCCGGATCTCCCCCAGCCAGCGCGGAAGCTGTCCCATGTCTTTTGTGGGAAAGTAAAGATCGACAATCGGAAGTCGCTTTCGAATAGCTCCATCTCGATCACGTCCTGGCATACACCCCGTAATCCCCACAATCAACTTTGGATTCTTCTCTTTCAACGGAATAAACCCATTCACGACACTAAACACCCGATCCTCTGCACTTTGTCGCACCGAGCAGGTATTTACCAGAATGACATCCGCCTCCTCTCTCTCCTGTGTCGAAACAAGTCCAACACGCTGAAGAAGCGCTTCCATACGTTCGGAGTCATTTTTATTCATTTGGCACCCGTAGGTGATGAGGTGGTATTTGGGTTCCATATCGCGCAAAGCGTAGCAAAAATAAGGAGAAAAGAAAAACCCTCCGGTGTGCGAGGGGTTACGGAGGGTAGGACACGTCGGTCGTGACCTACGTGTCAGGCCAGCGAACAGAAGCTCTAGCTGGCTAGACGAAAAGCGGTTGGATGGAATGCGACCACAATGGCGCGTAGGAGTGAGCTTCGGCAGTTCCTGCCGGTCTCCCGCACGACATCGTCCTGGTGGCATCGAAGGACTGTGAGAGCATTGTTGACCTGAACAGGTCGGGATACGACCGCACGTGCGTCCTCAACATAGGCTCGATACTGCTCGATCTGCCAAAGGCCAAAACGTGTATCGTCATCCCACGTCTCATCATCTTCGGGAACACATTCGCTCAACCATCGGAACTCTTGGACGATCATGTCCAGGGACTCCCGAGGGAACGTCTGACCTCGAAACGTCCGTCGAAGGACTTCTTCTTCTCCAGGGAGAAGATAGAAGACGGGTTCCTCACCATGCACCCCTTGCGTAAGGCGATCAATTGCCTCTTGGGGGTTCACATCGTGTGAAGTATCGACGTCTGTCACAAGTGTCAGCCAGGCAGGCATGAGCCACCTCCTTTGGTTCCAACCGAAGAAAGGACTTTGGCAGAAGCATCAAAGAATGTCAACCGTTCATTGAGCGTTTGCCAATTCAAAAACCCGCCTACACTCCAGCTGACGATTGGGAATATGGCGGGGAGCCGACTGATGTCGTATCAGCCGGTGGCGTGGTGGTCGGACGCGACGTCCGCGGAGGAGATGGTGAGGAGCTGGACGAGGGCCCAGCGCAGGACCGGCATGACCCACTGTTCCTTGCCAGTCTCGTGGGTGATCTGTGCTCGGACGGCGTTGAGGGCCTGAAGTGGCCGTTCGAGCCACAATGGATCATCCAGACCCGCGATCTGTTCATCGATGAACGCTTCGGCGCGCCTGCGCCAGTCGTCGAGCGACTCGGTGGTGTCTTGGGTCTGTGGCTTGTCACCCGCGAAAACCACCCACTTGGCCCAGGCCCAGAGTCCAGGTTGTGGACCAGTGCTCTTGCGGTTGTGGGGATGATCGGCGATCAGGCGCTCGACCCAGAGATCGAGTTGTGCCTGGGTGAAGGACCTCGAGGCCAAGACGCGGTAGAGCGCGTCGACCTCGTGTTCATCCAGGATCGCGAGCCCGGCTCGAGCCGGACTCCCTCGCGTGACCCTGTTGAGGGCCTCGCGAAGCGGGAGGTTCTGGGGAGCCATCTCCCCGGGTTTGACGAGTCGGAGCATCAGGATGCCCTCCTTTGTTGAGGTGGCCAAAAACCTTGCCATTTTTTTCCAATTTTGTCAACAGTTCCATTGACAAAACCTCTATTTTCTGATATTCTCTATACATAACTCCCATGCTTAAATAAACAAAAAGATACAATTATGGGTATTTTCAAGTCATTAGGATTCGGTAAAAAGGAAGGCGGATCCGCAGAGGTGAGAGCTGAGGCACCAAAAGCTGAGCAAAAAGAAAAGTCATCGGCCGACACCGGTCGTGAACGTCTTCAAGCAATACAAGAAGGTGCTTCAAGTCTTTGGAAGCGTTTCCGAAGTGGAGCAAAATCTGTTGGTGACTCTCTTGCAGGAAAAGCACGCGATGCTTACTCAATGGCTCTTGGTGTAAAAGACCGAGCGATTGACAGAGCTAAAGGCGCTGCCGCTCGAGGAAAAGAAATGGCCGTCGAAGGTGCATTTGCTGTTGTTGGTGGTATTGAAAAGGGTGCCACAGCAACGTTTGAAGCTGGAAAATCTGCTGTTGAATACACCGCTGAATCGTTCCGTGAAGGACGCGAGGTTAAAGATCTTGCGATCGATGCAGCTAAAGATGCCGTAACACGCACCAAGGATGCCGCTGTAGAAGCGGGTTATACCGGTGCGGCTCTTGCCATTATGTCTGGTGAGAAAGGTGTCGAGATAGCCAAGGCTATGAAAGCTCGCGGAATTGAACTTAAATCCGCAGGAGCCCAGAAAATAGCTGAGGGAGCTTCAAAACTTTTTGAACTGGGTGTCGATGGTTTAAGCGCCATCGGTGATTACGGAGTTGAAAAAATGGACCTTGCTGTAGAAACAGCAAGGAAAGCAAAAGAGGCGGGAATCGACTTGAAAAAGAAAGGTGGAGAATTTGTTCTCAACTCTCTTGTCGACGCAGCAGTTGCTGGAATTGATGTAGCTCTTGCGATTGAAGGGGCTGCAGGTAAAGTATTAGATTCTGGACGAGAAATCGTCGGAAATGCAAAAGAGCAACTTGAGAAGCTTCGTGGAAAAGCACAAGAAGCAAAAGACGGATTCTTTGCACGTCTTTCTCAAGGACGAGATAACTATTCAGCAAAATTCCGAAAGGGAGCGGCTGAACTTATTGTCTCACTTGTCGATAAACTTTCTCCTGAACTAGAACAAGCATTTGCAAAAAGAAGTGCCGAGCGTGAACAATTGAATGGAGAGCACGTTATTGAAGCTGAAGTTGAGGGGGTTGCTTAGTACATATAGGCATAAAATCAAAATAAACGACTCAAAATTATGACACGCGAAGAAATTGTAAAGCTTATCGAAAACTCATTACTCAAGGATGAAGCGAAACGAGCCCTTCTCACTTTGATTATTGATAAAGGTCTTACTCGTGAAGTTATTGATCATATCAAGGAAACATTCGACAATGATATTATTGACTCACTAAAAGAAGCTGGAGTCGATATCACCCAGACAGAAGAATTCAAATCCGCAGAAAGCGAGTTCGCTGCAGTAGCAGAACAAGCAAAAGCACAGCTTGATTCTGACATGAGTGGCATTGAATCAGAAATGAAGAAAGTCCAAGCAGAAATGGGGCAACAGCTCGATGATCTGCAAGCTCAAGTCATTAAAGATAAAATCGCAGAATAAGAAAAAAACCAGGGTTTCGGCCCTGGTTTTTTGTTTGTCTTTATTCTGGGAACTGACTTTCTTGCTTGGCTCGATCGATAAGCTCTCCGGCCTCGATAAGCAAATCTTCTTCTTGCCCGAAGACATTGACCTTAAAGTCTCCTCCGTCCGCTTCTTGTGCACCAATCACAATGGTCCATGGCACTTTATTCTTGGCCGCATCTCGAATCTTTCTTCCGAGTTTCTCATGAGAGGCATCAAGTTCAACGCGTACACCAGCTGTGCGAAGCTTCTCCTCAAGCTCCTTGGCAAAAGCAATGTAATCCTGACTGACGGTTGCAAGAACGATCTGCACAGGCGCAAGCCAGAATGGAAACGCTCCTGCGGTATGCTCAATCATGACAGATAAGAATCGTTCAATCGCCCCCATAATGGCCGCATGAATCATTACGATTCGTTCTGGCTCCCCTGCTTCGTTCACACACGAGAGATTAAAGCGCTCTGGAAGGTTTCGATCCAACTGAATCGTTGCGACTTGCCATTCACGTCCGATAGAATCTTTGGTAATAAAATCAATCTTCGGTCCATAAAACGCCGCCTCCCCTACACCAAGGAAGTATTCTGCTCCGCGCTCATCAAGCATTTCTTTGAGTCCTGAGACAGACTTATCCCACAGATCGAGTCCCCCTAGATACTTCTCCATGTTGTTTGGATCGTGTGTGGAAAGACGTAATCGTAGGGAAAACCCAAACGCCCCATAAAACGTTTCAATAATATCCCAAATCTTCATCGCCTCTTCCTTCACTTGAGATTCTCGACAAAAGACATGGGCATCATCCTGCGTAAAAGAACGGAGTCGTGAAAGACCATGTAACTCCCCTGTCTGCTCATCTCGGTAACACATCGTGGTGTTTGCAAGGCGTTGTGGCATTTCTCGATAGCTATGTTGTTTGCGATCAAAGATTTGTGTGTGATGCGGACAGTTCATCGGTTTCATCGCAAACACATGCCCCTCACGCGTCGTAATCTTAAACAGCTCGTCCTGAAACTTCTCCCAGTGGCCAGAGGTCTCATACAATTCCTTTTTTGTAATATGCGGAATCTCAACTTTCTGGTACCCACGCGCCTGACGCAGGCTCCACACAAACTCGTCAAGCTTGTTACGCAAAATCGTTCCCTTTGGCGTCCACATAGGAAGACCAGGACCCACAAGATCTGAAAAAATAAAGAGGTCTAGTTCCTTTCCAAGTTTTCGATGATCTCGTTTCTTCGCTTCTTCAAGCATGGTGAGATAGGCATCGAGCTCCTCCTTTGTCTCAAAACAAAGTCCGTAGATGCGTTGCAACTGCGCGTTTCCCTCATTTCCACGCCAATACGCTCCCGCTAACTTCCAGAGTTTAAACGCCCCGACCTCTTTTGTGTTCCCTACGTGAGGCCCTCGACACAAATCCACAAATTCTCCTGTTTTGTAGATCGAAGCTGTATCTGGATGCTCCACATCAATATCCTGTGCTTCTTCTGGATTGATCTTTGTTGTCCCTTTCTCTTTGAGATCTTTTAAAAGTTCAACTTTGAACTCCTGATCTTTTTCCGCAAAGAAAGCGATCGCTTCATCAATCGACATCTCCTCACGAGCCATCTCATGACCCTGATTCACAATCTTGTGCATTTCTTTTTCAAGTTTTTTCAAGACATCATCAGAAACAGGCTCTGGGAAGAGAATATCGTAAAAGAATCCGTTCTCAATCACCGGTCCAACTCCGAACTTTACTCCTGGATACAATCGCTGTGCGGCTGCCGCAAGGACGTGCGCTGCGGTATGACGCATGGCGTGTAGGTTGTCTTCATGCATAGATTTTTGGTTATTTAAAAAAGCTCCGTCTTCACGCAGCTTCGGGACCCAACAAGGGCGGTTCCACCCGATTTATGACGATCTCTGACTCAAGATCGCCATCTCTTACTTATAACCCTATCCCAGGGCCAAGGATCACTCAGAAAGTGGTATACAAAAGGAGGTCTCGGGAAAAGCTCTCAGTCACGGCTCTTCCTCCCTGTCGAGTTTCATCTTCTGTACATGTCTTTCATCACGGCAATACAAAAACGATATCTCTCTAGCTCTATTTCGTCAAGAATAAAAAACTCTGGCTTTTTACCAGAGTTTTATCTTTATCGAATATCGATATAAATATGATCTTTGAGTCTTGGAACCGTGCTCACCCAGAATGGGAAGAACTCGACCGAGACATCCGTCGCAACCCCTTCCCCAACAAGCAGATCACGCACTTCTTCCTCAGTCATCCCGACGAAGCGCTTTACTTGAAGGGCTTCACTGGTCCGAGAGGTAATCGCCGGTACAGAAAGGGATACGAGAATATTTGCTTGTCCTGCTTCCTCATCTACCCCCTCAACACGTACGCTCATATTCTCAGAACTGATGTTCAAAAATTCTTGACCCTGTCCAAGATCCTCATAGAGCTTCGCAATCGCAATCTTTTCAAGCGATTCTGAATCATAGAACACGCCTGTCACCTTCAATGTCAGTGCCACATCAAAACTCTCTGCTTCTGTCTCAGGCTCAATACTAAAGGTCTTTTCAACAATTTCTACATCATACGACTGACCAGAGAACGTTTCTCCCACCTCCGCAATCAACATCTCTTTCGCATCCGCAACCAATGCAAGCTCGAGTTCTAATGCGGACGCATCCAATTCAGCCTGGGACACAACGGCAACAGAATACTCCCCTCCAACAAACGCCGTATCGCTCTGTGCATAGACAGATGCTTGTCGCGCCTCGGAAAGACCTGGAATCGTAAACCGCGTCGCCTCAATATTTCCACTGGCTCCAGCAACATCTGCATACAATTCAGCTTCAACACTCCCCCCAGCCGGCACCGTCACCCCATCTTCGAGTCGAAACAAGACTCCTGACTCAGAAAGAAAACGTGTCGTCGCAACTAATTGTTGCGCAAAGGAAAGCTCATTGCGAATCGTCACCATGCCTCGAGCCACATCTTCAACCAGTTTTGAAGATTCTCCGGAAGGTTCGAATGTTTGTGACTTTCCAATCGTTCCTGAGACAACGGTTCCACGTACATCGGTCACGCGTGTTGGTGTTTCAAAAACGTTTGCCACAAACTCCGCGGTAATATCTGCTTCTGTAGAATCAACATGAATGATCGCTTGAACCGTTGAAAGATACAAAACCGCAAGTAAGGCAGACGCAACCAACACAATGAACGTGAGAGCAATCCGTCGATACATAATAAGTGGAACCGCCGCAGGTTGGTGGATGTCTAAATCTTCAACATCCTTTACAGAGATCTTTGTCGCTCTTGTTCCTCCCTTTTTGACGGCCACTCGTTTTTTTGGAGCAGCTTTTTTTGTGGTCATAGTACTTCCATTATAGATGAATCGCTGAATTTAGCCAAAAGAATCTTAACCGATCCTCGCAATTC
>Ga0210057_1001718_pt1 | contig 32639 bp, 40 predicted proteins | sample CryGeyCG2114_010_2_FD_183968 | JGI IMG/M metagenome (GOLD analysis project Ga0210057, IMG submission 183968) | Groundwater microbial communities from aquifer - Crystal Geyser CG10_big_fil_rev_8/21/14_0.10 (SPAdes) (version 2) | ecosystem: Environmental > Aquatic > Deep subsurface > Groundwater ... | reverse complement strand
CTTGCGGGGACGGACGGTGCATAACCTACACCGCCGTCACAATGCGCGCCCCGCTCTTTTCCAGCAAAATGGTGTGCTCGAAGTGCGCGCTCCGGGAGCCGTCCTTCGTGCGGAAGGTGTAGCCGTCGGGCGCGAGGATAACGGAAGCCTTGCCGGCGGTTGAAATCGGCTCAAGCGCGAGCACCATGCCCTCGATGAGGAGTTCGCCCTCTCCCGGGCGGCCGAAGTTTGGGATAAAGGGCTCCTCGTGGACGAGGTCGCCCACGCCGTGGCCGCCGAGCTCCTTCACCACTCTAAATCCCGCATCTTCAATCACTTTCTGTATCGCACTTGAGATATCGCCGACATGCTTACCCGGGACAGCCGCCGCGATGCCAGCCGCGAGCGCGGCTTCGGTCGCCGCGAGGAGTTTCTTCGCATCCTCGTCCACGTTCCCCACCGGTACCGTGATAGCCGCATCCACGATGACGCCCTCGTGGCGAAGCCCGAGGTCGAGACCGACGATATCACCCTCTTTTAATACTCTCGCCGACTCGTTCGGGATGCCATGCACGACTTCGTCGTTTATCGAGACACAGAGTGTCGCCGGGTACGGCCGCCCCGCGCCCTCGGGCGTGTAGCCGAGGAAGCACGGCTCGTCGCCCCCGTCGCGGATGAACCATTCCGCGAGGTCGTCGAGCTCTTCAGAAGTCACCCTGGGTGCAACTTTTGCGCGAAGTGCCGCGAGCACCGCCGCGAGGCGCTTGCCACCCTCGATAAGATTCGCACGCTCTGTATCATTTTTGATTGTCATTTGATACCAAGTGCCTTGCGAATATCTTCTGCGATTGCCTCCGGCGTCTGTTCGCCGTTTATCTCGATAAGGGTGCCGGCTTTGCGGAATACTTCTATCGCGGGTTCGGTGTATTCGCGGTATTCTTTCAAGCGCTCATCGATGACAGAATCATCCGTACGGCCTTCAATATTCTTACGGAGGGCAAGACGCTTCTGCACTTCTTCATCAGACACTTTTATTTCTAAAATGGCGAACGGCCGCCCGAGCCATTTGAGTGAATCGACAACGAGCTCGGCCTCCGGCACCTTGCGATTGAACCCGTCGAATATCACGCTCTGTCCATCAGGAATGGAGAAAAGCGAGTCCAGATAGAGATACATCGCGAACCAGGGCGGCTGGAGCAATCCCTGTTCATCAACCTCCTTAGTCTTGTGGCCAACGGGTGTGTCCTTCTTGGCGATAGCGCGGAAGAGGTCTCCGGCGGCAAATACCGGCCAGCCGGTTTTCTCCGAGAGCAACTTCGCCTGGGTCCCCTTCCCGCACCCCGGCTTCCCAATAAAAAATATTGTGCGTGTTTCCATCAAACTACTCTAGCATTTTTAATACTCCCGAAGCGAGACCTGTGCGTCGATTTTGCGGGCGAGGTCGAGTGCGACCTGGACGGCGATGAGGAGCGCCGTACCGCCGAGGATGAGCGTGGTAACGCCCGTGAGCCCCTGGACGATGCTCGGAGCGACGGCAAGAAGACCGAGGAAGCAAGCGCCGGGGAGCGTGATGCGATTTACCACCTTACCGATGTACTCCTCGGTCTCGCGACCGGGGCGCACGCCCGGGACGAAGGCGCCGGTCTTCTGAAGATTCTCCGCGACGCGATGCGGCTCAAACGTGACTGAGGTATAGAAATACGTGAAAAGTACGACGAGCAGGAAGTAACCGGCGCCGTACTGCCACGGATTGGAGAGGAACGCGGTATACCAGAGCGCCGCACTTCCCGCAAAGGAAAGACCGAACGCGCCGAGCGCCGAGAGCACCATCTGCGGCAGAAGCAGGAGCGAGAGCGCAAAGATGATGGGAATCACGCCGGCCTGGAGGAGGCGAATCGGCAGGTACGTCGCCGCGCCCTGCGACACTGCCGCGCCGCGCACCGCACGTGCGTATGCAATCGGTATGGAACGTTCGGCATCGGACACGACGACCACCGCGTAAATCATCGCCAGGCCGAGGAATGTGAAAGCGAGATACGAGGGGATGCTCGCGGCAGTCGCGGCGAAGATGGCCTGCGAGACACCCGAGGGTACACTCGCGAGAATGCCGGCGAGGATGATTAAGCTCACCCCGTTCCCAATACCGAATTCGGTGACGAGCTCGCCGAGCCACATGAGGAGCAGGGAGCCGGCGGCGATGAGTGCGATATTCGCGACAAGTCCGACCGATGTCAGGTGCGAGATGACGCCCTGGCCTTCAAGCAGGAACAAGAAGGCGATGCCCTGGAGTATGGCGATGGGGATAGTGAGGAGGCGGCTCCAGTTGATGAACTTGGCCCGGCCGGCCTCCCCTTCCTCAAAGTACGCCTGCTTCACCTGCGGGAAGATAACGGTCCCCAGTTGCATGATAATCGACGCCGTGATGTAGGGGCCCACGCCGAGCATCACAATCGAGAGTCCCGAGAGCCCGCCGCCGGAGAAGATGTTCAGGAGGCCGAAGAATTGGTTGTTCGCAAAGAACGACGCGAGGGCTCCGCGGTCGACGCCCGGAATCGGAATGGATGCGAGGAAACGGAAAAGCACGAGTGCGCCGACGAGAAAGAAAATACGAAAACGTATCTCGGGGTCGCCGAAGGCGAGTTTGAGCTTGTGAAAGAATGAATTAAACATGGCTGGTGTCCAGCACCAAATCAGATTTGATGCTGGATGAACCGCCGGCTGCCGTGAGAGCGGCGAGTGCCGTAGCGGAAAGCGAACAACCGGTAACAACGAGTGCCTTCGTAAGCGAACCGGTGCCGAGGATTTTTACCACCGGCGCGCGACCTTTCGCGCGACGGACGACGCCCTTCGCAAGCAGGGTCGCCGGCGAGACAGTCTCGCCGGCTTTGTAATTGAGCTCCAGCGCATCAAGATTCACTGCCGAGACGGCAATGCGGTTCGTCTTCACCGTGCGGGCGCGGTTCTTGCCGTGGCCGCGACGCTTCGGGAGTTTCTTGATGAGGTCGCGGACCTCCGGGCGGATTTTGTGTCCAGCACGGGCGGTCTGACCCTTGCCGCCGCGGCCGCTCGTCTTGCCGCGCTTGCCGCCGCGGCCAACGGGCGGATTTTTCTTGTTCTTCGTTCGAGGTGAAAGAGTGTGTAACTGCATACAGAAATGATTACGCCGTACGCAACTTCTTGAGCGCGGCAACCGTCGCGCGCGCCATGGTGAGCTTGTTTTTGGAACGCGTATGAATCTTCGTAACGACATCGGTGACGCCCGCGAGGTCAAGCACGGTGCGCACCGCCGAACCCGCGACGAGGCCGCGGCCCTTGGACGGAATTATTTCTACGATAGATGACGCGTACTTCATGGATACCTGATGCGGAATGGAGCCGGACGCGGTGCGCGGAACGGTAAAGAGATGCTTCTTTGCGTCCCGGGTCGCCTTATCTATCGCGAGCGCCGTATCTACGCCCTTGCCGAGTCCGACGCCGACACGTCCCTTCCGGTCGCCGATGACAACCACGAGGCTGAAATTGAAGCGGCGTCCGCCCGCCATCACGCGCGCCACGCGCCGTGCGTCAATCGTCACCTGGTCGAACTCGCCCCGCTCGCGCGGCGGGCGCGTACGACTGCCTCCCCGGGGCGCGCGCCCGCGAAGGGAACTCCGCCTGCCGCGCTGTGCCGGGGCGGTCGCGGCGACTGCCTCAACAGCGGCCGGAATAGCCTCCGTCTCCGGTGCTTCCACGACAACGACCTCCGGCACCGCTTCAGTGTCTTGTACCGTTTCCTGTTCCATCGTTGTAGTCATACCCGTCATACTATTAAAATACAAGGCCTTCTGCACGCGCGGCATCCGCGAGCGCCTTGACCTGACCGCCGTAACGGTAGCCGCCGCGGTCGAAGACGATTGTCGTTACTCCGGCCGCCTGTGCCGCTTTCGCGATTGCGGAACCGACGGACGCCGCCTGTGCCGACTGTGTTCCGGGGAACTCGCGTCCATGCGACGCGACAATCGTCTTCCCCGCCGCATCATCAATAATCTGTGCGGAAATGAAGCGATTGCTCCGGAACACCGTCAGACGCGGGCGTGCCGCAGTGCCTTTCACGAGCGCGCGGATGCGCGCGTGGCGGCGCTCGCGGAGTTCACTCGTGGATGTCGGTTTGTGGTTCATGTTAGGTTTCGTTATGAGCGGAGCGAATTAGGAAACCTTACACCCTGTTAAATGCGCTGAAAAGACAGCGCCCCGCTTCGCGGGATTTAACAGGGTCAAGAAAATATAATTCATTTCATTCATAACATTTTCTAGACGGCCTTCTTGCCCTGCTTGCGGCGGATGACTTCGCCGTCGTAACGGATGCCCTTGCCGAGATACGGTTCCGGCGGCTTCACGCGGCGAATGTTCGCGGCGAATTGTCCGACCGATTCCTTGTTGATGCTCTCCAGCGTCATCACGTTCTTCTCGACCTTTGCCGTAACATCTTCCGGTATCGCAAGCGGCACCGTGTGGGAAAAGCCGACCGTGAGCACGACATCCTTCCCTTTTATCTCCATCTTGTAGCCGACGCCGTCGAGAATCAGCTTCTTCGCGTATGGCTTCTCGACGCCCTCGACCATATTCTTCACGTGCGATGCAAACGTGCCGGTAAGCGCCTTGGCGAGGCGCGAACGGTCCTTCGGCGTGACCATCACGCCGGCGGCGTCTACCGTGATATCGACCGTGGGATGCACGCGCTTGGTCAAGGTACCCTTCGCACCCTTCACGGTGAGCGTGCCGCCAGCGACCGAAACATCGGTCTTTCCTACGGCTATTGGTTTTTTCGCGAGGCGGCTCATATAAAAATAACTACCAGATTTCGAACAGTTCTTCGCCGCCGACATTATTCTTACGCGCCTCAGTGTCCGAAATGATGCCGACCGGACTCGAGATGATGCGCGCGCCCGTGCCGCCCTTCACTTTGTGCGCAGCGGTAGCGGGAGCATAGAGACGGCGTCCCGGCTTGCTCACGCGCTTCACCCCGCGCAGTTTCGAAACGCCACGCTCATCGTAGGAAAGTTCGACCATGATTTCCTTCTTCACACCACCGTCCCCTTTTGCCTCCACGGAGACCGACGTAACGAAGCCGAGCTCCTTCAATTTCTTTGCGATGGCGACGAGATGCTCGGAATACGGCACTGCCACCTCGCGCTTGCCGATTGCCGCGGCATTCTGAAGACGGATGATGAAATCGCCAACGCGGTCAGTTACCATATTTACCAGGAAGCTTTCTTTACGCCGGGAATCTTCCCTTGGAGGGCGAGCTCGCGGAACTGAATCCTCGAAAGGCCGAAGGTGCGCATGTAGCCGCGACTGCGGCCGGTGATGGCACAGCGGCTCTTGAGCCGCGTCGGCGAGGAGTTTCTCGGAAGCTTCTGGAGGCCTTCGGAGTCGCCAGCCAGCTTGAGAGCCGCACGCTTTACGGCGTACTTCTTGACGAGTTTCGTCTTCTTGACGAGTCGTGCGAGCTGGGACTTTTTGGCCATAAGAAAAAATAAAGCTCCGAGGAGCGTTCGGTCAGAATATCAGCGTTTTACGCTAGAGTCAACGATAAGTGGGAACCCGAGGTGGCGGAAGAAGGCCTCGGCTTCGGGCTTCGAGGTGGCGGTAGTGACGACGGTAACGGCGAGCCCAAAAACATCCTTCAAGTCTTCGTCGCTTGTTTCCGGAAAAATCGTGTTTTCCTTGATACCAATGGTGATATTCCCCATATCGTCGATGGCCGTCGCCTTCAAACCGCGGAAGTCGCGGGTGCGCGGGAGTGCGATGTGGATGAGCTTGTCGAGGAAGTCGTACATCCGCGCGCCGCGAAGGGTGACCTGGAGGCCGACCGTGTCGCCTTCGCGCACCTTGAAGGAAGCGATGGAGGTCTTCGCGGCGCGCGGGGCCGCTTTCTGCCCCGTGATGCGCGCGAGACGCTCGCTGATGAGCTCTATCTGCTTCTTATCGCGCTTCTTCCCGACGCCGGAAGAAACGATGACCTTCTCGATGCGCGGACCCTGCATCGGACTCGTGTAGCCAAAGGTCTCCGCGAGCGCGAGGTATGCAGACTGCTGGCGTTGTTTGGTAATAGACATATTTATTTTGCGTCAAGCGCGGATTTTATCTTTCCCGACGAGGAAACAAGTGCGACGTTCGACGCGTCAATCGCGCGCGGGCGCTCCACGATGCGTCCGACCTCGCCGGTGCGGCCCTTGAGACTGCGCTTGTAGAGCGCGACACCCTCGACGACCACGGCATTCTCTTTCGGCAGAGCGCGCAGGACGACGCCGGACTTGCCCTTGTCCTTGCCGGCGATGACCTTTACTTTATCTCCTTTTTTTACTTTCATACTAAAAATATTAGACGACCTCAGGCGCGAGCGACACGATAGAATGCCATCCCATCTCGGAGAGCTCGCGCGGTACCGGACCGAAGATGCGGTTCCCTTTCGGCGCCATCTCCTTGCCCTGCTTCTCGATAAGTACGACCGCGTTCTCATCGAAGCGGATATACGAGCCGTCCTTGCGCCCGTACGGCTTCACCTGGCGCACGACAACCGCGCGGAAGATATCCTTTTTCTTCACCGCCTTCCTCGGCGCGGCCGTCTGGATGGATACGACGACCACGTCGCCTATTTCCGCGTAGCGACGCTTGCTACCGCCGAGCACCTTGAAGACCCGGGCGACTTCTCCGCCGGAATTATCCGCGACCGACACGATGGATTGTGGCTGTAACATATATTAATCGTTCCCGTTTCCCGCCGAAACGGTCTTCGCCGAGTCGATAGCGAACCGTTTCAGCTTTGATATCGGGCGCGTCGCAACAATCGTAACCGTATCGCCGACCTTAACGGTGTTCCCCGGGTCGTGAGCGAGATACTTCTTTGAGCGCACGAAATACTTCTTGTATTTCGCGTTCTTGACATAGCGGTCCACCTTGACCGTAGCCGTGTCTTTCATTGCCGTCTTCACGACAACACCGACAAACGATTGGGGACGGAGGGGTTTTGTTTCCATACTTATTTCGCGCGCTCTCCTTCGCCCTGCGGGCTTCGAAGGGCACGCGCGGTCTGTTCTGTAAGAATGCGAGCGACTGTTGTGCGGAGCTTCCCCGGCGCGTTTGAATCCTTGGCGCGTGCGCCGGCGGCCGAAAAGCGCTCCGTGCGCAGTTCATTGCGCGTATCAGTGAGGAGCTTCGCGAGCTCCTGGTCGGTTTTCGTGCTCATGTTCTCTTTTTTTGTCATAGGAGGAGGAAAAAAGCAATGTATTAGCGGGTCACGATGGTCGTCTTCACCGGCAGTTTCATACCCGCCTGGCGCAGATGTGCGCGAGCGATTTTCTCATCGACGCCGTCCATCTCGAAGAGAATGCGGCCCGGGCGCACCTGGAATACATAGTGTTTCGGGTCGCCCTTACCGCTCCCCATGCCCACTTCCGCCGGCTTCATGGTCACCGGACGGTCCGGGAAGATGCGTATCCAGAGCTTGCCCGTCTTCGCGGTTGCGCGCGTGAGCACCTTGCGTGCCGCCTCTATCTGGTTGCTTGTGACGCGCGCCGGCGTGAGCGCCTTGAGGCCGAAAGAGCCGAACGCCACCGTCACGCCGCGCGTATCGGGGCGGTTCAAATTTTTCTCGGACAGACGCTGGGTCTGCCACTTGCGGTGCTTTACTTTTTTAGGAAACAGCATGGTGAAAAATTTAAATATCTCTTAGCCGCGCGCGGGCGCATTCTCCGGCATGCGCACTGCCGTCTTCTTGTCCTGGTACACGTTACCGCGGTAAATCCACACTTTGATGCCGATGACGCCGTACGGCAGGTAGGCCTGTTCATGTGCGAAATCAATGTCGGCGCGGAACGTCTGGAGTGGAATGCGACCCTTCTTCGCCTCCTCCTTGCGGCTCATATCCGCGCCGCCGAGGCGGCCCGAGAGCGCGATACGCACCCCTTCCACCTCGCGCACGGCGATGACTTTCTCCACCGTCTGCTTCAGCACACGGCGAAACGGCATGCGCTTCTCAAGCCCCTCGGCAATCATGTATGCGACGACCGCCGCGTCCGTCTCCGGCTGGCGTATCTCGTTGATATCAAACTTGACTTGCTTGCCGGCAGGCAGAGCGGAGGGGGACGCCTTCCGTACGACCTCGGTCAATTCGGCGCGGAGCTTAGCCGCGTTCTCACCGGAACGGCCGATGACGAGGCCCGGACGCGCCGTCGAAAGGACGATGCGCAACTCATTCTGCGAACGCTCGATGTCGATGCCGCTCGTGTAGGTGCCGCGCAGGCGCTTCGTGAGGAAACGACGGAGCGTCTCGTCCACTTTGATATTCTCGCGGTAGCTCTTCTTGTCGGCGGAAAACCAGCGGCTCTTCCAGTCCCGGATAATGCCGAGGCGGTGTGCGTAAGGATGTACGGTGTGGGTCATAGGGAAATTATGCGAGCGTCACTTTGACCTGGGACTTCCGGCGGCGGATGGCCGAAGCGCGGCCGAAGGCGCGCGGCATGTACTTCTTCAGCATGCCGGCGCTCTCCACGGTGATGGAACGCACTTTGAGCTTCTCAATATCCTCCCCCTGCCCTTTTGCATTCGCGACGGCGCTCTGGATGAGCTTCTTGATTGGCTCTGCGGCGCGGCGCGGGAGGAACTCGAGCGCTTCGAGCGCCGCGGAAACGTTCTTACCCTTCACCAGGTCGGTCACGAGGCGGACCTTGCGCGGCGTCTGGTTATAGCTCTTGAGGTATGCGGTTGCCATGGTTATTTCTTAGCAGGCGCGGCCACGGACTCTTTGGCAGACTTTGCCGAAGCGATTTCCGCCTGCTGTTTCTTAGTCTCCATCTCCTTCTGCATCTTGCCGCCGTGACGAAGGAACTTCTTCGTGGACGAAAATTCTCCCAGGCGGTGCCCTACCATCTCCTCGGACACGAGAACCTCAATATGCGACTTGCCGTTATGGACGCCGAAAGTGAATCCGACCATTTCCGGGCTTATCTGGCTCCGGCGCGCCCATGTCTGAATAACCCCAGCAGAGGCCGGTTTCTTATCGACGAGCTTCTTCAGGAGTTTAGCGTCCACGAAGGGCCCTTTCTTAAGTGAGCGTGACATACGGTAATTAAAAACGCGCTATGCGCGGTAGGTCTAAGATACAGGAAGGCACATTCAAAGTCAAACTACCGCTCCAAAACACCCTCATAATTCCTAGCTGATTCCAGAACCTTGACATATTGTGTATTTAAGGTGAATACACAAAGGCGGCGATAAACCGTTTCATTTGCTACACTGCAGGTATATGCACCGGGACACCATTGTCGGAATCACCGCCCTTCTCGTCATTCTCGGCGGAATCGCCTTGTATGCCGCGATGAAGCCCTTGCCGGCCGGAGCGCCGGGTATAACGGCGGAGACGGTCGTCCTGCCGGAGGGCGGTTATAGCGAGCATGCGGCGTACTACGACATTGCCGCCAACTACGCGACGAGTACCCCGCTTGCGGGAAGCGCAAATGCCGTCGCCGTGGAACGGATGGAAAGCTTCGTTGCCGATACCATCACGCAATTCAAGGCCGACGGTAATTTCGCCACCCTCACGCAAGAAGACATCACCCTGATGGGCCTCGACCAGGGACGCAAAGCGGCGCTCAACATTGTCTATCTCATTTCCTCCTCGCCACGCACGGTCTCCTACATCTTCACCATCTACATGGACACGCTCGGCGCGCACGGCAACACATTCTTCCATACGTTCACCTTTGATATCGCTTCGGGTGCTCTGCTCGCACTGGGTGATGTATTTCTGCCAGGCACGGACTATCTCGCAGAGCTTTCTAAACTCGCGCGAGCAAAGCTCCCGGATATCATCGGCCCGGGAACGGACGCGCGCATGCTGATGGACGGCACGGTGCCGGCGGAAGAGAGCTTCGAGAACTTCTTCCTCGACAATGGTGATTTCGTCATCCTCTTCGCTCCCTACCAGGTCGCCGCCTACGCCGCCGGCCCGCAGACCCTCCGCATCTCGCTTTCAGAACTCTCGGGCATGCTGAAATCAGAGTACCGATAAACACAACCGCCGCCCTTCGGGCGGCGGTTGCTGGTGTTTTTATTATCCTTTGCGCTTTTTGCCGACCTTGCGGCGGGAGACGATGAGCACGTTTGAGTATTTCTTTGGAGTTCTTGTCTTCTGTCCTTTGCCGGTGGGCTTGCCCCACTTGCTCTTGGCACGGCGCAAACCGCGGCCCTGCTTGCCCTCGCCGCCGCCGTGTGGGTGGTCGACCGGGTTCATCGCGGTACCGCGCACTGTCGGGCGGATGCCGAGCCAGCGAGAGCGACCGGCCTTGCCGATGACGACGAGGTTGTATTCCTCGTTGCCGACCGCGCCGATAGAAGCCCAGGCGAAGTCGGAGACCTTGCGTATCTCGGTGGACGGGAGCTTCACCTGCGCATAGCCGGCGTCGTGCGCGACCACCTCGGCGTAGTTGCCCGCGGAGCGGACGAGGGAGGCACCCGAGAGCGGAGAAATTTCGATATTATAGACGAAGGTGCCGACCGGAATCTTGCCCAAAGGAAGCCGGTTCCCGGGAGTCAGGGGCGCGTCCTCGGAGACGATGAAGGTACTCCCGACCTCCACTTCCTTCGGGAGGATGACATAACGGCGCGCGCCGTCCTTGTAAAGCGCGAGCCCGATAAACGCCGAGCGGAACGGGTCATACTCGACCGTCTCAATCTTGGCCGGAATGTCTTTCTTGTCGTATTTAAAGTCCACGTTGCGCAGACGCTTCTTGTGGCCGCCGCCCTGGTGCCGCGTCGTGATACGCCCGAAGGCGTTCCGGCCGCCTTGATTTCCCTTCTTCTTGAGCAAGGGCTTGTGTGGCGCATGCCCCGAAAGAAGCTCCTTGTACGGGAGGGTGGTCATGTGGCGGCGGCTCTTGGAGGTGGGCTTATAAGATTTCATAATTTTCAATTTTCAATGCATTAGGCGAACTGAATCGTGTCGCCTGCGTTCAGGTAGACGTACGCTTTCCTGCGCGCGGCGCGCGTGCCAATGCCGCGCTTCGTACGCATCATTTTACGCTTCGCCGGAAGATTTACTATGCGGACCTTCTTCGGTTCAACGTTGTAAATCTCCTTGATGGCGCCGGCAATCTCGGCCTTCGTCGCACGCGTCGAAACGTCGAAGGTGTAGACGCCCTTCTCGGTCACGATAAGCGTTTTCTCCGAGAACCACGGCGCGCGGATAATCTCGTGCGCCATGCCGCCCGTGCTCGGCGCGGTGCGCGCGCGATGCTTCCGGACGACCGTGTCCTTCTTCTCTTTTTTCTCTTTCTTTTTTGTACCGAAAATTGCCATGATAAATTATTTAGATTTTGCCTGCCCTGAGCTTGTCGAACGGGTGCGCGTAATGAGCGCCGCGAACGACTCCTCCGGCTTCTCGATGATGAGGTACTTATTCTTCATCACATCGACCGGGTTTAGGTTGCGCAGTTCCTCCGTCATGACGTTTCCGAAATTGCTGAAGCTCTTTATCACGTTTGCATCGTACGCGGCGAGCGCGAGGAGCGCCGCGTTTTTCGACTTCGTCGCGAGTATCTCTGCTCCCGCGCCCTTGGCGAGACCGGCGATGACCGTCTTTGCCACCGCAGACTTGGGCGCCGTGAACGCGAACGTGTCGACCAGAATGATTTCGCCGTCCTTCGCTTTCTTCGAGAGCACGGAGAGAAGTGCACCGATGCGCATCTTGCGGTTAATCTTCTCGCTATAATCGCGCTCCGAGCGCGGACCGAAAGTGATGCCGCCGTGACGCCAGATCGGCGAGCGGGTGGAGCTGTGGCGCGCCTGACCGGTGCCCTTCTGCTTCCACGGCTTCTTGCCGCCGCCCGAGACCTCGGCACGGTCCTTCGTGTGTGCGCGGTTCTGACGGAGGTTCGCCTGCATCGCTGTCGTTACCTGGTGCACGAGGTCAGTGCGCCACGGTGCTCCGAAGAGACTCTCGGGAAGCGCGATGCTCCCGACCTTCTTCCCCTCCATGGAAAAGATGTCCGCCTCAATCGGCGTGTACGCTTTCTTCTCTTTCTTAGTAGTGTTTTTTGGAGTTGTCATGATTTTGTATTGAAACTACACCCTACTCCCTACCACCTACAACCTCCAGCAATGTGCCGCGGCGGCCCGGGACAGCGCCCGAGACGATAATCTCGCCCGCCTTCACGTCGACCGCGAGCACCTTCAGGTTCGCAACCGTCACACGGTCAGAGCCCATGCGGCCGGCCATGCGCATGCCCTTGGCGACACGGCCGCCCGCGCGACCGCCAGAGCCGCCGATAGAGCCCGGAGAGCGCTCCGTGTGCTTCTGTCCGTGAGAACGTGGGCCGCCGTGGAAGCCGTGGCGCTTCACCACGCCGGCGAAACCCTTGCCTTTCGTAATACCCGAGACCTGCACCGTGTCGCCGACCGCGAAGACTGATGCGTCGATGACATCGCCGACTGTTGCCGTGTCGTCGGTGCGGAACTCGCGAATGGCAGTATAGCCCTTGCCCTTGGTGTGACCCAAAACTGCCTTACTGATATTCTTCGTGCGACGTTCTCCCATGCCAACCTGGATGGCGGCGTACGCATCCTTACCCTCCTTCGTCTTAACCTGCGTGACCGTGATAGGGTCGGTGATGAGAATAGTCCCCGCGTAGGCGCGACCATCAGTCCCGAAGATACGGGTCATCTTTTCTTTTGTGGCGAGAATGAATTTCATGAGGTTTTTGTTCCGAGCTGAAAGCGAGGTTAGAAAAACCTCACCCTGTTAAATCCCGCTTTGCGGGACATTCGCAAAGCGAATGTATTTAACAGGGTCGTGGGAATCATAGTCGCTCGGAAGCTCTTTGATTCCCTACGAAAGCAGAACGCGCGAAGCAGACGCATCGCGCGTTCTGCCATAGGACCGGTCGCGGGCACCGTTCGTAGCGTTAGGAGCACTCTACACGAGGCCCTAAAAAGATGCAAATGGGTGTGCTACGCTTGAGGGATGGAAGGCAGTCTGGAAAACAGAGTTCCCAGAACCAAAAATGAGGTTGAATTGGAAATTATGGGTTTGAGAATCAAGCTCCAGCAACTCGAAATCAAAACTGCAATTGGTGGGTCTACCGAAATGAAACCCTTGATTGAATCTGAAGCAAGAGAGCAAGAAATTCAAAAAATAGAAGCGAAAATAAAGGAGCTACGACAGGAAGTAGCGTTGTTAAAAGCGTAGGGTCGCGAGGAGTGGCTCGCGATCTTTTGCTTCAAGCGTAGCACGAGAAAACTCCGCCGGGGGCGAGGTTTTCTCTACCCTACCCCTCCAAAAGATGCAAGAAAAAAAGAACCCCGGACTTCGCAATAAGAAAACATGCAACCGCCCTTGCGGGCGGTTGCATGTTTTATGGCGTTTTCTACAATGTTCGTTAAGTCATACGACCGTTAGATTTAACGAACATCATTTGACCAAGGATTCAGTATGCAAGAGGAAGCTTGAAGTGCTTACGAAGTTTCTCATCATGCTCTATTTCATCAGCGACTACATAAAGAACGCCGTGTCCGAGTTTGAGGTGTGTGCGCAAAAACACAAGGAGCTTTTCGCAAGGATAAGGGTATGTCCACGCGCTATCCTGTATTTTGACGAAACCGAATTCTTTAAGCGTCTGCCGGAGTTCGTCGCGCACCTTACGACGGCGTTCCCATACGTCAAACATAACAATCCTCCATTTCTGGTCCCATTTCTTCTGCTTTGTAGGGCGCACCTCCTCACGTTGACTCAATTCCTCGGCAATTTTCATCCCCTTCTCTGTCAGCTCTATGCGAGATCCGCCAGGTGTGTTTATCCGTCTGAATATCCCTTGCGCAATTAATTCGGAATACTTTTGGCTCACCCGCCGCTTGAGCCGAGGAGAAGGTCCAATGGCTTTTTCTACCTGTTTCAGGAGCCGCATGGCATTCGGCGTCATGACTATCATGCTCGCCCCAATAGCGACATATGCCGACAATAAAATGACGTCCCGTATCTGGTTTCGCTTCATTCTTCGTTTAACCCTTTCTTCAATACTTCCTCCCTCGTTCTTTTTCTGTTTCTGCATGTTCGTTATCTTACACGGTCGTAAGACTTAACGAACATTGGAGTGTGGATAAAATGATGTGAGCTTCTCTACCCTACCCCTCCAAAAGATGCAAGAACACGCAACCGCCCTTGCGGGCAGTTGCGTGTCGATTCAGCAGAATCGCCTACTGGGTTCTTGGCAGTCGTCTAAACCATCTTCACGTCTATCGTGACTCCCGAGGGGAGATTGAGGTTCGTGAGGGCCTCTATCACCTTCGGCGAGGGGTTCCGGATGTCGATAAGGCGCTTGTGAACGCGCATCTCGAACTGCTCTCGCGCGTCTTTGTGGACGAAGGTCGAGCGGTTGACCGTCCAGCGCTTAATCTCGGTCGGGAGCGGGACCGGACCCACTACAACGGCGTCAAAGCGGGCGGCGGTATCCATAATCTGCTTCACCGAGAGGTCGAGGATTTTATGCTCGTACGCTTTAACGCGGATACGGAGCTTGTGCTCTGTAGGCACAGGCACAGCCGCCTTTTTGACAGCATGAGGTTTAGTCGTTCTTGGCTTGACGACTTTTTTTGCCACTGGTTTCCTTGTTTTTGTAGGTGCTGTTGCCATGTGCGTAGGCGCTAGGTTACTAGGCGCTAGGCGTTAGCTTCAGAATTTTTCCGAGCTAGACCCTAATGCCTAGTGCCTATTTATGCTGTTATCTTCGTTACGACACCGGCGCCGACGGTCTTACCGCCTTCGCGGATTGCAAAGCGCTGTTGCTCTTCGAGCGCGACTGGTGCGACGAGCTTCACCTTGAAGGTGACGGTATCGCCCGGCATCACCATCTCCTTGCCCTCGGCGAGCGTCACTTCGCCCGTGACGTCCGTCGTGCGGATATAGAACTGCGGCTTGTAGCCGGAGAAGAACGGCGTGTGGCGGCCGCCCTCATCCTTACCGAGGATGTACACCTCCGCGTCGAAGTCGGTGTGCGGCGTGACCGAGCCGGTCTTCGCGAGCACCTGTCCGCGATGCACATCTTCCTTCTTCGTACCGCGAAGCAGAATGCCTGCGTTGTCTCCAGCCTGCCCTTCCGGGAGCTGTTTGTTGAACATCTCGATGCCGGTGACCGTCGTCTTGGCGGTAGCCTTGATACCGACAATCTCGACTTCCTCGCCGACCTTCACCTGACCGCGCTCGATGCGGCCCGTAACGACGGTACCGCGGCCTTCAATCGAGAAGATGTCCTCAATCGGCATGAGGAACGGCTTCGAGAGCTCGCGCTCCGGCATATCGAAGTAGGTGTCCATCGTGTCCACCAGCTCCTTGGTCTTCTTCGCCCATTCGTCGTTCACATCCTTCGCTTCAAGCGCCTTGAGGCCCGAACCGCGGATAATCGGCGTATTTGCGCCGTCGTAGCCCTGCTTGGTGAGGAGCTCGCGGATTTCCTCTTCGACGAGGTCGATGAGGTCCGCCTCGGCGACCATGTCCACCTTGTTGAGGAAGACGATGAGCTTCTTCAGCCCCACCTGCTTCGCAAGGAGGATGTGCTCGCGCGTCTGCGGCATCACGCCGTCAGTCGCCGCGACCACGAGGACCGCGCCATCCATCTGGGCGGCGCCCGTAATCATGTTCTTGATGTAGTCGGCGTGTCCCGGCGCATCGATGTGCGCGTAGTGCCGATTCGGGGTCTCGTACTCCGAGTGGTGGAGCGCGATAGTAATACCGCGCGCCTTCTCCTCTGGCGCGCTGTCAATCTTGTCAACATTCTCCACGCGGGCACCATACCCCTCGCCCTTCAACATATCGAGGACGTGGAGGATGCCGGCGGTGAGCGTCGTCTTGCCGTGGTCAACGTGGCCGATGGTGCCCACGTTCATGTGCGGCTTCGCACGATTAAATTCTGCCATAATCGGATAATTTAGTTTAATAAATCACGAATTAATAATCCGATTTACCCCGTAGCCAACCGAGCGGAGCGAGGTTGTGGTACTGGGGCCGAGTCGGAAAACACTCCGGCTCGTGAGCAAAACCAGCCGACGAGCCAAAGAGCGACGCCAAGATGCGTTGGGGTTACTATACGCAAACTCTCTTCCAAATGCAACTCGCGAAGTGGATAGGGGGCAGTGATTCTAATCTCTACTACCAACAAAATGCACAGAAAAACCTTCGTTCCCTTCGTTCGTATTTGCATAAGTTATCTCCTCCGTCACAATTGAAGAAATTTTTTCAGGAAGCACTCCAGATTCAAGCAACTTTAAACCCAAGAACAAATCTTTTTCCGTACCAATTGTCGGACCATTATTACCTTCGGTGTCTACTCTAACCACCTCTACTCCTATTTCTCCATCTTCTTCACCTAATTTTATTGTTCGAGTCCTAATTTCTGATGAAACCTCTTTCCTGAATTTTTTCTGATCTTCAATCATGTGCTCAACCGCTTTAATAGCATCTGAAAGAATGCGGCCATTCCTCGGCGCATAATTTTCTCCCGTTTCTCCATGCAATGCATATTTTTGCTGTTCAGCAATAAGTTGAGTTAGAAACTCCGGCTTTTGTTGGCTTAATGGTCCTTCTGCGCTCATAGTAGTAAAGATTAATTCTAATCCCCCAATTCTACCACAAATCCTCTCCCGAAACGCAAGCCCCGTTAAAAATCAGATTTCTAACGGGGCAAGTCCTATTTCTTATAGTGATTCGTTACGGCAAATACCTCCGCGACATCGCCTCGTATGAAAAAGAGTGCACGATATTTCCGGTCTATCCGAAATGAACAAATGCCGTGCCAGCGCGGTTCGAGAAGCTCGACATGAAGTGAAGGATGACGGATATCCGCTTCAAAAAGCGCCTTCGTTTTGTTCCACTTCCCAACTAGTTGATGCCCACGGAGATACACGCGAAGATCGCTTCGAAGCGGCGCTAGTTTCATGCGCGAGAGTAGGAAGATTTAGAGAGTCCCCTCTCAAGAGAGGCGAGGAACTCCTTGGTATAGAGACCGGTTGCGGTAAAATCGCGCACAACAGATGCTACATCATCTCGTACGACTGCTTTAAAAAGCTGTGATGCGATTTTACGATACGCCGCAGACTGGCGCTTGAGTGACTGATATTCGTTCTTTGGTATCGTGACCGTGGTCATAAATTCATTATACCACAAAAGAAAAAGACGAGTGCCGATGTGCAACACCAGGTGTTGAACAAGTTATTTACGGGAGGCGATGATGTCATCCGCCACATTCTTCGGCACGGTGTCGTAGTGGTCGAATTCCATGGTCATCGAACCGCGGCCCTCGGTCATGGAGCGGAGCGTGGTGGTGTAGCCGAACATCTCGGAGAGCGGGACTTTGGCGTGCACGACCTTGTTCAGACCGCGCTCCTCCATGCCTTCTATCTGCGCACGCTTCCCAGAAAGGTTCCCCGTGATGTCGCCCATGAACTGGTCCGGCACGATGACTTCGACGCGCATAATCGGCTCGAGAATGACCGGCTTCGCTTTCTGTGCGGCTTCCTGGAAGGCCATCGAAGCCGCAATTTTGAACGCGATTTCCGAGGAGTCGACGTCGTGGTACGAGCCGTCGTAGAGGTCCACCGAGATGTCCACCATCGGGAAGCCAGCGAGGAAGCCGCGCGCCATCGCCTCGCGGAGACCCTTTTCCACCGGAGAGATGAACTCCTGCGGGATGACGCCGCCCTTGATGTTGTTGATGAATTCAAAATGGTCCTCGCGCGTGACGTTCTTCGCCATCTTCGCGCCTTCGACGAGCGGTTCCATCTTCTTCATGCGAATCTTCACATGGCCGTACTGACCGCGGCCGCCGGTCTGCTTGATGTACTTCCCTTCCGCTTCAGAAGAACCCTGGATGGTTTCGCGATACGCCACCTGCGGCTTGCCGACATCTGCGACGACGTTAAATTCGCGCTTCATGCGGTCTACGAGGATTTCCAGATGGAGCTCGCCCATGCCGGAAATGATGGTCTCACCCGTCTCATCGTCGGTCTTGATGCGGAACGTCGGGTCTTCATCCGAGAGTTTGCGGAGTGCGACGCCCATCTTCTCCTGGTCGGCCTTCGTCTTGGGCTCGATGCAAAGCGACACGACCGGCTCGGGGAACTTAATCTCTTCAAGGAGAATCGGGTTCGCCTCATCGCAGAGCGTGTGCGATGTCTTGGTGTCTTTGAGGCCGACGGCGGCGGCGATTTCTCCGGTAAACACTTTCTCGATTTCTGCGCGCTTGTCGGCCTGGAGCTGAACGATACGGCCGATGCGCTCCTTGGTGCCCGTCGTGGAGTTGTACACGTAAGAACCGGCGCTGATAGTACCGGAATATACGCGGAAGAAAGTGAGCGCGCCGACGAACGGGTCGGTCTGGAGTTTAAATGCGAGCGCGCAGAACGGCTCGTCGTCTGACGCATGACGCTCTATCGGTTCACCGGTCTTCGGATTGATACCGGTGGCTGGCTTGAGGTCGAGTGGGGACGGAAGGAAATCGACGACCGCGTCGAGGATAAGCTGAACGCCTTTGTTCTTGAGCGCAGAGCCGGTGTAGACCGGGAACACTTCATTATTGATGACGGCGGTGCGCAAAATCGCCTTCAATTCGTCGAGCGGCGGCTCCGAGCCCTCGAGATAGGCGCCCATCGCCGCGTCGTTCTGTTCGACGATGCGTTCAACAAGCTCGGCGCGATACTTCTTTGCGTCTTCCAGCAGATTCGCCGGTATCTCGCCCTCGATAACCTCCTCACCCATGTTCCCCGAGAAGGTGTATGCCTTCATCGTGAGCAGGTCCACGACACCTTCGTGCGCGGACTCCTCGCCGATGGGAATCTGCATGCGAATCGCCTTCGGCGAGAGCCGGTCCAGGATACTTGCGTACGAGCGTTCAAATGATGCGCCGATGCGGTCGAGCTTGTTGATGAAGCAGACGCGCGGCACCTGCGCTTCGTCGGCGTAGCGCCAGTTGGTCTCGGATTGCGGCTCCACGCCCGCGACGCCGTCGAAGACGACGATGGCGCCGTCGAGGACGCGCATCGAGCGCTTCACTTCGGCGGTGAAGTCGATGTGTCCGGGGGTGTCGATGATATTGAAACGGAATTTCTTTGAAGTGTCCTTCTTATCCTTCTCGGCGGTCTTCGTCCAGAAGCAGGTGATGGCGGCGGCGGTGATAGTGATGCCGCGTTCGCGCTCCTGCTCCATCCAGTCGGTCGTGGTCTCACCCTCGTGCACCTCGCCGATCTTGTGCTGAGAGCCGGTGTAGAAGAGCACGCGCTCGGACGTAGTCGTCTTCCCCGCATCGATGTGCGCGATGATGCCGAAATTGCGTACTTTCTCCAATGGATAATCGCGGTTCATGACTAATTTTTAATGAATGATAATGAATATAAAAATGTCACCCCGTTAAATCCGCATCTGATGCGAGCGCGGCTCCGCAGCGGAGCCGCGATTTAACAGGGTTGTGAAAACTATAGTCGCTTCGCTCCTTAGTTTTCTACAAAAACGCGCCGTGGCGTTAGGTAGATAGTAGCGGAAATTGATAAAAATGCAAATTAGAGAAGTGAGCGAATGCCTTGATCACGCCGGAAACGCTAGCATATCAAGCACGTCGGTTCTAGCTCCTATAAACATGAGTTTATATGCAACCCATAGTGGAATGTTTACACACCTCTCAACAAGACATGCCTGGGCATATGCGGGTCCTATTCGTGGCAAAACATCACCGACTATATACACGTGAAAAATTGTCGTGGTGACTAACAATAACCATACGACAAATACAATGGCAACAAGCCATATCGTTATCTTGCGCATTATTAAACTCTACCACGCGAAGTGAAAAGCTTTGTTCGCCTCGGTCGTCATGTGTATATCGTCCCTCATACACCATATGTTCCATACTGATAACGACCGTTATCAACATGGAACAGATGTCCGCGTTATGCCGAGGGCAGACCGAAGTGCTTGCGGAGCGTGCTGTCATTCTCGATTTCTTCAGCGACGATGTAGAGAATCCCCTTCCCTAGTCGCAGATTCGTCCGCAGAAATACGAAGAGTTCTTCGCAATCATAGGGATACACCCACACGCTGTTCTGGATTTTTACAAAACCATTTCGCTTGAGAAGCATCCGAAAACGATCGCGTACACTTCTGCGCCGTTCCCAAATATCGAACGTAACAATGCGCCACTTATTATCCCATCGCCTGGGCTTTTTGATTTCATACTGCTTCTCTTCTTCCTCTATTGTCTCGGCAAGCCGGGCACCTTTTGACGTAAGCCGCAGTGCGACTCCTTTCCCAGTGTTCACTCGTTCAATGAGACCTCGCTCCCGAAGGCGGTTGATCGCCTGACTAATGCGGCGATTCAGTCGCGGCTTCGGTCCGATGTATTTCTCAACATACTTGAGCAGTCTCACCGCGTTCGGCGCCGTCAGAATCAGGCCGAGTCCAGCGGTTAGGTACAAGGACGATAAGACCGCCTGTTGTATCTTCTGCCTCTTCGCCCTCTTCTGTACTTTCTCTTCCACCCGCATGTTCCATAGTATACGCGGTCGTTATCGACATGGAACACTGCCTATGTGGATAGGCGGTACACGAACTATATTCGCCTAGTTATTACAGTGTCTCTTCCGGATACTTTCTTTCAAATTCTGCGCGAGCCTCTTCGAGCACTTCATCGACAGTCTTTCCGTCTTTAGATTTTTGGCGTATGCCTGCCCTTATATCTCCCAACATCTCTTCGGGAGATTTATCAGGGAATCCAGCGACTTTTATCGCATCATGATACATCTCTCCTTTCATTTGCATCTCCCGCCACATCGCTCGTTCCTGTTCGTTCAATTCTCCGTATTCTCCCTCGCGGAGCTTTGTTCCGCGTGCCTGCCACCACGCCATCATCGATTCTGCTTTGTCTATCTCTTCTTGACTCGGTTTATATCCTTTATATTCCTCCATGAATAAATCCTACCACGCGAAGTGGGCGAAGGCCTTGTTGGCATCGGCCATGCGGTGCATCTCGTCCTTCTTCTTGATAGCGTCGCCCTCGTTCTTGGCGGCAAGGAGGAGCTCGGCGGCCAGCTTCTCGGCCATCGGCTTCCCCTTCTTCGCGCGGGCGGCGTTGATAAGCCAGCGGAACGAGAGCGCGAGGCGACGCGCTTGCGGGACTTCGCGCGGCACCTGGTAGTTGGCGCCGCCGACGCGACGGGAGCGGACTTCCATAAGCGGAGAGACGTTGCGGAGCGCGGATTCAAATGTCTCGAGCGGGTTCGCGCCGTCCTTTTCAATCACGGCGAGGGCGCCGTACACGACCGCGCGGGCGGTATCCTTCTTCCCGTCCCACATGACGGCATTGATGAAGCGCGTAAGCGTCTCCGAACCGTATTTGAGGTCGGGACGCCAGGTGCGCTTCTTTTTAAGAGGTCGGCGCATATTATTTTGCAGTCGGGCGCTTCGCGCCGTAACGGGAGCGGGAGCGGCGGCGCTTCTCGAGGCCGCTCGTATCAAGCTTGCCGCGCACAATGGTGTATTGCACGCCGATGTCCTTCACCCTGCCGCCGCGCAACATCACCACGGAATGCTCCTGGAGGTTGTGCCCCTCGCCTGGGATGTAAGCCGTCACTTCCATCCCGTTGGAGAGGCGAACGCGGGCGATTTTACGGATGGCGGAGTTCGGCTTCCTCGGAGTTTTCGTGGTCACTTTCGTGCAGACGCCGCGCTTGAAGGGCGACGAGTAAAAGGTCGGGCGATTCTTGAGCGCATTGAAACCGCGGGCAAGCGCCGGCTTGCTCGTCTTCGACGATTTCGACTTACGTCCCTTCTTGGACAGCTGATTGATGGTGGCCATTTAGATTTAGAAAACCCGCGCACGCGGGATAGGAGCACTATATATAATAGTGCGACGGAACGCAACCTATGGCTCGATAGGTTCGCGGTAGGGGTCGGCGGCGTACGGCTTCGGAGCCGGCGGCGGCACAGGGTTCGGCGAAGCCGGAGGAACGCGTTGCGGCATGGCCGGAGGAACCGGTTTCGGAGCAGTCGGTAATTCCGGCTTGAGGAACGTGACGTCGGGCCGGCCTCCCGGAGGGATGATGCGCGGCTGTACCGCACCCGGGAGGTTTGATGGGACGGGTGCGGGGGGCAGGGTGCGGGGGGCAGGGGGTAGGCCGGAAGGTGGAAGGGGTGCGGGCGGAACTATAGGGCGCGGTGGTGTGGGTCGCGGAGGAACGGGCGGCGTGGGCGCCTTGTGGAATTCGATATGCGGCTCTTCGTGGTCTTCAAGTAATTTTTCATTGTCCATCTGACTCGGAGTTTTTGCCGTGCCCGCCGTAGCATTTGGCGAAGGACGGGTGATGGAAGCGAGGACATCTCGCAGTGCGGGACGGGCGCTCGGACGCGCGGAAATCGGAACAGGAATCTTATTCTGCAAATGGAAGTAGCTCTTGGGCTGTCCGGGCCCCGCTTCCGGCTGTACACTCGGTATCTCCGGCCCGCGATTTGCGGGTGCGGGAGGCGGTCCCATCTTCCTCATCTCCTCCCGCAGAGGTATGAAAATCTGCTGATTCACATCGCCCATGATATTGCGCACGACATCGTCTGCGAGCGACGCATCGCTTTTGAGCGAAGCGGCAAATTCGTCGGGATTTTCGATACCCATCAAGAGCAACATGATTTCTCTCTCGAGCACACCCGCCTGGTCGATGCGGAGACTGTATTTTGCCATGAGACCTTTCGCAACCGCTGTATACCTCCCTTGCACGAGATAGTTCCGAATCGGCGGCGGCAAGGTCTGCATCACTTCTTTGATGCTTTCTTCGAACGTCGGCTCTGGTTTGTTGTTGTCCATAGATGCCTTAATTACTTCGCCCCTTCAGCGGGCTTCGCTTCCGGCTTTGGCGCTTCTCCCTCTTCGTCTCCAGTTTTTTCCTTTCCTTCAGCATCTTCCAGCTCCTTCGCCAACTTCTTCGCTGTTTCAAGAAACTTATCTTTGGTCGGTTTTTCTTTCAAAGAGTTTTTAATCTTCCGTGCGGCGGCGGCAGTGCCGGGACCGTATGCGACAAAGGTAATCGGATTCAGTGGGTAGTCGATACCTTCGGCATACGCGATCTTATTCGCTTTTATACTCTCTTTCATTCTTGTTTCTGCGGCGCCTTCTGCTACGTTCTTTGCCTTTTCAGCCCTTGTCTCTTCCTCTGCTGCGACCTTGAGAGCGTTCGCGGCTCTCGTGAGATTGTTGGTTGCCGCTGTGAAATTTGCATCGCTTGTTCCAAACTTCTGTCGCGCTTCTCTAAGAGCACTGCCGACCGATGAAGGTCGCCTGGAATCTCTATCAGCTTTATCTATCGCCGCAAGACGATCTAATTCAGCCTTATCTTCCAATCGACGTGTTTCCGCTTTTTGCTTCTCTGTTTGTGCAACATCTTTTTTCGTTTGTGCAACTTTCTTCGCCGCCTCGGCATTCTTACGATTCTCCTCTGCCTTCGCAATCGCCTCAAAATCTTCCGGGGTATTTTTGAGAGTTTCTTTGTGCGCTTCTTCAATCCTCTTAGCCTCGTCTTCGTGCGCTTTTATGTTTCTTGTGTGAGCTCCTATAAATCCTTCCTTCTGTGCTTCGCCTGCATCAACCCCAATTCCCTTCAATCCTCCACCAATAGTGGCGCCCCGTATATCGAAACTTGCCTTAGCAGCCCTATCAAGCGTTCCCGTCACGACACGACCAGTCATCGCGTTTATCTTGTTGAACGTCTTACTCTGTCTCAGTCCGCGTGAAGCAAAGTAGGCACCACGACCGAGAGTTCTATTGACTCCCCACGCAGCTGCGCCGAAGGTGAGCTTGCCGGCGAGTTTCGTCGCGCCAGCGGCGCCGAAGGCGGAAAGGTTTTTTGATTGGATGACAACGGCTATAAGGAGCCCCATCGCGACGAGGAAGGAGAGGAGCATGCCCGCAAAACCGGACAAATTATCTGTCAGAGAACCGGTCCAATCGGGTGACCCACCCGAGACAGTGAGAAATAGCGGGTCAATGATGACTGCGAGCGCGATATAGAGCATCAAAAGTAGTACCGGTGCAGTAATGGTCTGTTCAAAGAGCTTGCTCCACCATTGGTCCGCTCTCTTCTTAAGCATCGGTATCGCGAGCCCAGCAAAACCGACCGGGGCCAGAATAATGAGGAATATGAGATAAACGAAACGTGCGATGAGCACGAAGGCGAGGGAAAACATCACGAACGCCGCGATAATGAAGAGTATGATGCCCATAAAACCGATAAAAAATGGGCTGGCCCCGGTAAGGAGTTCTTGCCCCTTGCCCTCGCGGGCATTGCCATAAAGAGTCGTGAGTCCTAGCTGGGACATAATCTTATTCGAGACCCCGTCTTGTGTAATTTGGTTTAATAAGCTCGTGTTGCCCAAATAAGATGAAGACGGCAAGCTACCGCCCTTGATTTGCGTATAAAACTGCGTCGCAAAGAGATTTCCCGTGTCGACAATCGCCTCGGATATGAAGAGCGAGAAATTGAGGAATACGGCGGCGACAATCATCATCGGGAGCATCTTCTTCCCTCCCCCATACCAGTCCACGTTCAGGATAGTCGTGATGCCCACTGCGAGGAATCCGAATATGAGCATGATGTTCCCGATGTCGCGTAGAACCTTCCACGTGGTGCCGACCGCGGAGAGGTTATTCACCCAATCTCCCATCGTGACGACGGTGTAGTACACGGCATAGTCGAGTGTGACCATCGCGACACCAAGAAGCCACGCAAAGAGGCTCATGATTTTAATCATGATGCTGTTGTACGCGTCGTCGGTGGACGGCTTATGGTCGACAGCTATCTTCCCGGCGTTGGCGGCATCGGCCGCGGCTTGATTGGCTTGCTGTTCAGTAAGCGGACTGTCAACGAGACCCTCGCCTTGCGCATGCACGGCGGGTGCAAAACCCCGCCGCGCCGACAACAAGCGCGAGAACTATGGATGCCGTTACGAGGGAGGTACGCATATCATCCGCCCGAAGGCACCACGTACAGCGACGATGCCGGATTGCAGACCGTCGTCTTGAGCGTCGCCGCATTTGTGCTGAGCAGATTCATCCGGTCCACGAGCGACCCGCCCGAGACGTTCAGCGAACCGACTGGGCTCGCCACTGCCGCATTGAAGACCTGTGCGTCCTGCTGTATGTTCGCGACATCCGACATGGTCGGCGGCAAGTTTTGAAGCGTCTGTATATCGGCGGCGTACGCGATGGTCGTTGTGGCAGTGCTCGCGTTCAACCCGTCTTGGAGCTTCTGCACCGCCTCCCGCGCCGCATCAATGACCGATGCGGCCGTCACGCCGCGCGCGAGCACCGGCGCGATGACGGAGGTAAGCGCCGTTTGCGCCGCAACGACCTGCTCGCGCGCCGCGTCTATAAACACGGAGTGTATGGAACTGAGCGAAGTTGACTGATTGTAAGCATAGAATTCACTGCCCCCGCTCAGCTGGGACTGCGCCGCGGTATCGGCGGCGGCGGTACAGAAGTTTGCAAGAGAAGTGGCGCTCGTCGACGCGGCGTTCGCTGAATTAGTAATGATACCCCACGCCGATTCGTACTGTGCGACCTGTTCCAGCTTGTCGGCGCCGGAGACCGGGAGGTTGGCGGCGTCTTGATACACCGTAGCGTTCGTTACGCCGAGATTCCCCGTCGAGTTCTGATACTGCATGAGCCTCGAGGTCGAGCCGGAGCCGGACGTCTGCCCCACACCGAAGAGGCCGCCGGAATCGGAACCGCCGAGGAGGTCTGCCGCGAAGTTCACCGTCTGGAGTACGGTTCCGATATTGCCCAGTATCTGGTTTATCTGCGGACCGACGTTCCCCATGCGCACGATTTGGTCCTGCGAACCGCCGAGCACCTTGTCTAGGGTCGCTTTAATGGTGGAACCTGGCGTCTTGATAGTGCCCCATGTGCCGTCTTTATTAACGCAAGGGTCGCCGGGATTCGCGCCCTCCATCCCCGTGCCGTCATTGTCCTCGGTCGTGCTCCCCTCGGTCGCACCGCACCACGAGGTAAAGCCCTGTCCCCAATTCAGTTGCGTGATTCGCGCGCCGGTGGCACCCCCGATGCCGGGGCCCACGAGTGTGGCAAGCTGGCTCTGCGAATTCTGATAGAGCATATACGGATTGTTCTGGCTTTGCGTCGTGAGCGCGAACCATGCGGCGGCGCCGCCCTGCGACCAGTCGCCGGCGAGAAACGCATTCTGATTCGGCGAGTATCTCGAAAGCGTGCTCATATTCGCCGACCAGAACCCGGCGAGGGTCGTCTTCTGCAGGTAGTTGGTGCGGAGCGCAGAGGAGATGGAATAGGCGAAGGGAGAGTTCGAGTTCGTCCCAAACTGGCTGAGGTATGCGAGCGCCTGCGAATCGGCGACGGTCTGCAAGGACCCCATCACGTCGACAGCAAACTGCGGTACGCCCGTACCGTTTGCCTTGCCGATGACAAATGAAATGACGGCGGCGGTGAGCGCCTTCATCAAGTTCCCCGAGAGGACAAAGGCGAGCGGCTGGAGGACGTATGCGTTTACCTGCATCGCGACGCTTGCGGCGGTGTTCGTAACATCCAAGATTGATGAGAGAGTGGTTTTAAGAGAAGTAATAACGGCAGAGGTGGTTTGGGTTCCAACTAGAGCTGGGTTCGTTTCGAATGTGGCAACTTGCGCGCGAGTATTTCGTGGCACAGCAAAAAATATAGATGGCGCGACTAGAGTAACTGCGAGAAGTATAGCGAGTATTTTCATGGCCTTTTTGTAGCCGCCTGTTCGTTCGCGACATCTATGATGAGATTCACGAATGACGCGCCCGGAGTACCGGCGGGGAGAGAAACGCCGGCGACAGCATACGTCTTGCCGATATGCGCGAATGCCGTCCCGAGCGCGAGCACTGCCTGCGGATACTGCTTGAGCGCGAGCATGGTCGCGAGCGGGTCCACGTTGACACGGGTGAAATCGTCGGCGATTTGGCTCGTGCGCATGAGCGCGTTCACGAGCTCAAGGTGCGCGGCGGCGAGCTCCTCCGGCACGCGGAGCGCGGAGAGCCCTGCGGCGGAATCGCGGTACGCCTTCGCTATCGAGGCGATGTGCGTAAGCGCCTCTGCGTCGTTGTCTTCAACAGCGGCCTTCAGGTAACTAATCTCGCTCTTCGCCGCACTGCTCGTGTTCTTCACCAGCACCGCTTCGGCGTTCACCGCAAACGCGGAGAGCGCGTCTCTTCCCGTGCCGGAAATCGTGAGGTCTTTCGCGGATTTGAAATCGGGCGCGGCGATGATGGACGATGCGAGCGATGCGAGCGCCTGGCTTGCGATGTTTTGCATATCGCTCTCGGAGAGGTCTGCGTCGCCCCGGGCCTGCTTCGCGGCGATGTAGAGCGTGAAGAAGTTCTTTGCAAAAGAGTCGGTCAATGTCCCTTCGGCGGGAGCGGGCGGGAGCGACGGGTCCACGATGGGCGCACCGTCGGGCGTCGTCGTCGCTACGGAAATGTCCGCAATCGCCTTCGGCACGACGAGTCCCCGTGCGACCGCCTCGCCGTCGGTCATGCCGAGCCGGAACGTGTCGGTCGTGTTCGGGTCGGTGCCGTAGAGCGCTTCTTCCCAGTCCGGAAGCCCGTCCCCGTCTGAGTCCCTCGCCGCGATTGCGAGAAGGAGCGCCGTCTCGGCAGACGCCTGCGCAAGCGAGGGCGACCCTGCGCCGCGCGCGAGCATGAACGAACCAACGATAATAACTACCGCGAAAAGTGTTGCGACGAGCACCCGCCAGTTTTGCAGAATCTGCCCCATAGTATACGTATGCAGTATACCAGCCGCGCAAGAAGGATAGGGCGTTGGTGGAGGGAAAAAGGTGTATTACGCGCGCCCCGTCTTAGAGAGGGCGAGCCATGCGGAGAGCGGGAGGTCCTCGGCGCGCGCCTTCTCCGGAATATCTCCCTGCGGGAGGCCGGCATCGGCAAGATTCTTCCGCACGAACTTGCGCTTGTGCGCGAATCCCGCGTGGAGCAGAGCAAAAAATAGTTTCTCCTCGTCTTTCGTATGGAAATGCTTCCGCGAGATACCGCGGACGGTGAGCACCGCGGAGTCCACCTTCGGTGCGGGAGAGAAGGCACCGCGCGGAACGGTAAATTCGTATTTCGGCGTGCCGTACGCCTTCACTGATAATGAAAGAATTGACTCTTTTTTTGACCTCGCGATTCTTTCGGCGACCTCCTTCTGCACGAGGAGCGTGAGCGCGCACGGCTGATTGCGCGTCTCCAGAAACATTCGGAAGATTTCTCCGGTGAGATAGTAGGGAATGTTCGCGACGAGTACGTAGCCCGAGGGGAGTGCTGAAATATCAAACGTGCGGATATCGCCGTGCAGGAGCTCGAGCCGCTTCTCCGCAATTTCATTTGCAAAGTCAGTTTGCAATTTCTCAAACAGTTCGCCGTCCGCTTCAAGCGCAACGACCTTCCCTGCGAGCTGAAGGAGTTCGCGCGTAAGCATGCCGGTCCCGGGACCAATTTCAAACACAATGCTGTCCGGAGCGAGCCCCGCGGTACGCGCAATGCGCTCCGCGATGCGCGCGTGCATGAGAAAGTTCTGCCCGAGTGATTTCTTGGCCTGCATAGTGATACACTACCGCTAACCCCCTTAACCACCTAGACACAAGCCGTATGGAACAATTTCATCCGTCAGACCTCGCGCATGGTTCAAAATTCCGCGACATGCTCCGCTATAAATCAGGCTTTACTGAAAATACCACCGCCCGGCTCAATCATGCACAAGCGATTTTTGAAGATGCCCTGAAAAAGCATGGTGATGATGCTCTCACTCATGAGAACTTCGACAAAGTGATGGAACACGCACGTAAAGACCACCGTTGGGAACGCCTGGGTTCTGGCGCTGCTGACCTTGAAACAAATCTTCGGGCGCACCTCGGCATCAAGGAAAAACCTACGCCTCAATAACCTCTTCCCCGTCGGTCTCGTCATAGCGCATAAGCGAACCGTCGATGTCCGCGATAAACGACGACGGTTCCGATGCGTAATCGGTGCCGTATATCTTGCGCACGCGCGCAAGCGTGAGGATGAGCCTCTCCTTCGCGCGCGTCATCGCGACGTAGAACAGCCGGCGTTCCTCTTCTTCGTCGCGGTCAGTGTCGCCGCCCATCCCCTGATGCGGGAAGAGTCCTTCTTCCATCCCGCTCACAAACACCGTCCCGAACTCGAGCCCCTTCGCCGCGTGGACGGTCATCAGCATGACGCCCGTCTTCTCCCCTTGGTCCATCTCATCCTGGTCGCTCGCGAGCGCGGCTTCCGCGAGGAAAAGAGCGATGCGCTCCTTGCCGGGCGCCACGTCGTACCGCGCGGCGACCGACGCGAGCTCCTCGACGTTTAGAAAGCGTTCGCGGTCTTCCTCGCTTCCCTCCTCAGAGAGCGCACGGCGCATGCCGCTCTTCTCCACCACAAGCTTCACGAATTCTGACGGAACAAGTATGTCGGCCGCCGCAGAAAGTTCCGCAATGACCCTTTCGAACGCTTCGACTTTCGCGAGTTCGCCGGCGCGAAGCAGAGCGCGCTGTCCCGCGGCGAGTTTCCCGAGTGTCACTTTGCCCAGCCCGCGCGCCGGACTTGCCGCCGCGCGCAATTTATCAACTTCCCTTGACGGGTCCATCGCGAGCCGCATCCACGCGAGCGCATCCTTCACTTCCTTGCGCGCGAAGAAGTGCGTGCCGAGCAGTCTGTACGGCACGCCAGCATGCAAGAGTCCCTCTTCGAGCGCGCGGGACTGAAAATTCGTGCGGAACAGTATCGCGATGTCTTCCGGCGGCGTCCCGCGGCGCATCAATTCGCGTATCCGGCGCGCTATCCAGCGCGCCTCGTCCTCGGCGTTCACCGCCATATGGACGAGGATGGGTTCGCCTGCGCCACGCTCGGTCGTCGAATATTTCTCTTTGCGGTTTTTATTCTTTTCAATCACCGCGTTCGCCGCGTTCACGAGATTTTTCGTCGAGCGATAGTTGCGCTCCAGGACAATCGTCTGAGCCTCTGGATATTTCTTATCGAAATTTATGATGTTCTCCATTTTCGCTCCTCGCCACCCGTATATTGCCTGGTCGCCATCTCCCACTACAAAAAGATTCTTGTGCCTTTCCGCAAGTATTCCTGCTAACTGCTCCTGCAAACTATTCGTGTCCTGATACTCGTCAATGTGGATGTACTGCCAGCGGTCCTGCGCGGCGGCGCGTATGTCCGCATGCTCTTCGAGGAGACGTACCGGAAGCGCGATGAGGTCGTCGAAGTCGAGCGCTTTCTCCGCAGAAAGCGTCTTCTCGTAGCGGAGCCAGACTTCCGCCGCGATTCGGTTGCCGAAACTCGAGCGCGCCTGCTTCTCATGAAATTCTCGCGCGGTCGTCCCCTCTCCCTTTGCACGGGAGATGCGGCCGAGCACGGCGCGCGGCGAAAGCTCTTTCGCACCGACATCGAGCGCTTTGAGCGCGGCGGCTACCGCCTTTTCCGAATCGTCGCGGTCGTAGACGCTGAAATATCGCGGGATGCCGATGACTTTCCCGTAGCTTTGGAGTAGTTCGCGCCCGAGCCCGTGGAACGTCGCGATGAACGGATTACTTGAACCTTGAACCTTACCGCTTGAACCCGGTTCGAGCATGGCTTGAACTCGTTCCCGCATCTCGCGTGCGGCCTTATTCGTAAACGTGACGGCGAGAATCTGGTCGGCGGGAACGCCTTCGCGCACCAGGTGGTAGATGCGCGTCGTCAGCACGCGCGTTTTCCCGCTTCCGGCGCCGGCAAGAACCGAAATCGGACCGTCTTTTGCAAGTACGGCCCGTCTTTGAGCATCATTCAGTCCTTCAAGGTATTTCACCCACGAACTATACCCCATACAACGCCTTTCCACAGAATCGTTCCTCTGTTTTTCTGGTATTTTCGGGCAGGCGCGTACGGGGCAGGCCCCGAAAACCGCTCTCCACAGGCATCCAAGGAGGCGATTGACTCCCCGTCCCCCTCGGTTATACTCGGGGTATCGCTGTTATGGAAGTATGCAAGGAATGGCTTATGTAAGCTATTTTTGTATTAGGAGGCCCGACCGAAATCCCCCGTTTACCTATTGAATTAAAACCAAAACTTCTTGACTCGCTGTCGCAAGACACGAGACCGGATACATACAAGGTTCTCGAACAGAGTGCGCTCCTCATCGCGGGATTTGCGCTCATCGTGTTCGCCGCCACTTTTATACCGAACCGCGCAGGCGCGTTCTGGCCTTTTTTCACGAATGCCGATGCCGCGGCGAGCACACCCAGGCCGGGCTCTTCGACGCCGGCACTCCGAGCCTCCGTCAACATTGACCCGAATCCGGACAAAGGTCTGGGTGACATTATCCAGGTGAGCGGCAGAGCACTGCTTGCGAGCGGCGGTCCTTCCGGCACCATCGCCGATGTCGCGAGCGCGACACCGCCCGGCCGCATCTCAATATATGTCGTCCGTTCGGGCGACACGCTCTCGGAAATCGCCGATATGTTCGGCGTCTCGGTGAACACCATCATCTGGGCAAACGACCTCTCCGGCGTGCGCGATGTCCACCCGGGCGATACGCTCATCATCCTGCCGGTCTCCGGCGTCGAGCGCACCATCGTCAAGGGCGATACGCTCAAATCAATCGCCAAGAAATATGGCGCGGATGCAAACGAAATCGCACAATACAACGGTCTCGACCCCGCCGAAACGCTAGTCGTCGGTTCTACACTCATCATCCCGGGCGGCGAACTCGCCGCGCCGGCACCCGCAAAGAGTTCGTCCGCCGGATATGCCACCAAAGAGCCCCTCCATGGAGCAGGCGGACAGGTGCTTGCCGGATACTTCGTCAATCCGGTTCCGGGCGCAATCGTAACCCAGGCGCTCCACGGGTGGAACGGCGTCGACCTCGGCGCGGCACGCGGCACGCCGGTATACGCGGCAACCGGCGGTACGGTCATCATCTCGCGCAACAACGGCGCGTGGAACGGCGGCTACGGCAACTACATCGTTATCAGCCACAGCAACAACGTCCAGACGCTCTACTCGCACCTCCGTAGCTCTATCGTCTCTTCGGGACAGTCCGTGGCTCGGGGACAGCTCATCGGCTATGTCGGCGCGACCGGCCTGGTAACCGGCCCGCACCTCCACTTCGAAGTCCGCGGCGCGGCAAATCCGTTCCGCAATTGCCGCGTCGGGAGCGTCTGCGCTCCGCAATAGACGTAACTACCATATCCACTTGCATTATTTTCGCACTCAACTATCCTGTAGATAGGTTGTTCTTCTTGAGAAAAGCTTGTCGAGCCTAATAGGCCTCAAGATGCGAATCTTTGGTTCGCAAAAATAAGTGGGGTCATCCCCATAATGCTTGCACGCAAGTGCTCATGCGAAAGTGGTCGATAGGGTTATGCCTAGATCACGCTTTGATGAACAGCCTTTTCGTTGTAACCGTCTCCTGTTGTGAGACGGTGTTTTTTTATTTACGAGCTAAGTGATATTCCGTGTGCACGCTCACACAAAGAAAACGCCGCAAATGCGGCGTTTTTTCATACTTTCCGATACGATTAGAGAATGGGTTCCCTAATTGATGCTCATCATGCCTAAAAAAACG
>Ga0210057_1001717_pt1 | contig 32643 bp, 27 predicted proteins | sample CryGeyCG2114_010_2_FD_183968 | JGI IMG/M metagenome (GOLD analysis project Ga0210057, IMG submission 183968) | Groundwater microbial communities from aquifer - Crystal Geyser CG10_big_fil_rev_8/21/14_0.10 (SPAdes) (version 2) | ecosystem: Environmental > Aquatic > Deep subsurface > Groundwater ... | reverse complement strand
GCTTTCTTATGTTATCAGCGCTGCTCCGACTGTGGCTGGAGCAACAATGACCATCACGACTGCTTTTGCTTCTGCGGCCACCACTTTGCCGATTACAGCTGGAACCAACACTGTTTATTTCCAAGCCACGGCTTCTCCAGCTGATTTTGTCATTAATGTTGCCGGCGCAACTTCAGGCGCATTTACGATTGAGAGTTTAACCCTCAAAGAAATACAAGGAGGCGACCTGATAGCTTCAGGTTTAATCACAGGAGGAGGGATTTCAGGCATTAAGGTGCTGGCAAGTGGAAATGTGGGGATTGGCACCACCACCCCCGTTTCTAAATTAGCGATCGCCGATCTTGGTTCCTCCACCGGCACCGCGCTGGTGATTGACGCTCAAGGCGATGTCTACAAAGATAGCTCATCAATCAGATATAAGGAGAATATCCAGGATCTGGATTTGAATGGCGAGCGCGGAGGCTCGCCCTACGCGGATGGGGATAATCCCAGCCTCTTAGATCAAATCTTCTCCCTTCAACCCAAGTCCTTTACCTACAAAGGGACGGGAGCATTCAGTATTGGCTATCTCGCTGAAGATCTGGATCAATTAGGTTTAACTGATCTATTAATTTACGACTCTCAAGGACTACCCGACGCTATTCGCTATGATAAGTTATCTATCTATTTAGTAGAGATAGCTAGAGGGCAGCGATTGGCAATCAGTCAACAACAAGAGATCCTTCGACAGGCTAAGGATGACATCCTGGGACTGGAATCTAGAATCTGGAATCTAGAAGCTGGAGGAGAGGCTGGAAACTGGATGCTGGATACCAATCAAGCCACCGAGTCAGCTCAACCCCAATCTACATCTTCCGCTGATATGAATGGAGGATCAGATAGTCTCCTTTATATGATAGACGGCGACATTCAATTTGATTCTAATGTCCACTTTAATAATGATGCCACTGTCTTTGGTGATTTTATGACTTTAGGCAAGGCCATCATGTCTTCTCTCTCCTTATCCAATACCCTCTCCGTCGGTATGATCCAAATAGATCCTTTTAACAAGTCTATTAACTCTTTAGGATCCTCTCTTAAGATTCAAGATCAATATGGATCAGGCGATATTGATATCTTTGATGGCAAGATAATAATGACGAATAAAGGGGATGTGGAAGTGGAGGGAAGTATTAGGGTTTTGGGCAGTGTAACAGCTTCAAAGTACCAAGTTGACCTTAGCAACCCACAGGCCGCGTCCGCCGGCAAGGTGATTCTGCCCGCTGGCCGCACATCAGCGCTGGTGGAGACCGCCTCTCTAACGGCTAATTCACTTATCTTTGTTACGCCGGAGAGGCCGGCGGCGGTTGGCAGTAAAGCGATTGGTGAAAATCAGTTTAAGATTACTGTTAATAATCCCTTGCCTGAAGATTTATTAATTAGTTGGTGGGTAGTTAATTAGTAACATTCCCTCGTCATTCTGAAGGGGATCCTTCGTCCCGCCAAGGGCGGGACGCTCCTCCCACCATAGGCGGGCAGGCAGGATGACGAGGCGATCGCGCAGTAAACTGCGCTACTCCACTGATGACAAGGCGATCGCGCACAGCGCTAATGGAATAGCGCACTTTAGCAGCGGTTCCAAGACCCGGTCTTTGCAAAGACCGGGTCTTGATGATCCCCATGTCATTCTGAACTCGCCAAGGGCGGGACTCCCACCATAGGCGGGCAGGCAGGATGATGGGGTGATCGCGCACAGCGCTAATGGAATAGCGCACTTTAGTGCGCGATATCCCAAGTTATTTTTGAAATGAGATCCTTCGTCCCGCCAAAGGCGGGACGAAGGATGACGAATATTCGGACGGGATCTTTCGTCGCTAACGCTCCTCAGGATGACGAGATGAGCTGATTCCGAAAGACGATGGAGAAATGGTCGTCATTCTGAACCCGCCAAAGGCGGGACAAGCTATGCCTTAGGATGACGAAAGGTTTCCTTGTCATTCTGAAGGAGCGAATAGCGACTGAAGAATCTCCTTCTGTTGAGATCCTTCGTCCCGCCAAGGCGGGACGCTCCTCGGGATGACGAAGAGATAGTCGTCATTCTGAACCCGAGCGAAGCGAGGGGGGAAGAATCTCCTTCGGATGGGGGATCTTTCGTCGCTAACGCTCCTCAGGATGACGAGATGAGCTGATTCCGAAAGACGATGGAGAAATGGTCGTCATTCTGAACTCGCCAAAGGCGGGTGAAGAATCCCATTCCGTTGTTGGGATCCTTCGTCCACCTAATGGCTTGGTTTGCTTTCTTCTTTTATTGTAAAATAGGCTAATGGTATCTCTGCTTCAAGACATAATAAAAAAATCATTGCTGGACATTTGGTCGCTGTCGGTTGACGGCAGTACTATTGTTTTTACTAATCCCGAGGACACGCGATTTGGCGATCTAACATGCAATATCGCTTTTATTTTAGCCAAGCGGTTAAAAAAATCTCCCCCCCAAATCGCTCAAGAGTTGGCAGAGCGCCTAGAGAAAAATCTCCCTAAAGAATTCTCCAAAGTAGAAGCGGTTTCCGGTTACATTAACTACACCTATTCCTCCGAATACTTTAAATCCCAACTTATTTCTATTATCCAGCAAGGGGAGAAGTATGGTTCACCAACCAGTGACCAGTTACCAGCAACCAGTATTCAGATTGAGTTCGTTTCCGCCAATCCCACTGGGCCGCTGCATATCGGCAACGCTCGCGGCGGCCCAATCGGCGATGTGTTGGCTAATGTTTTGGAAAAAGTTGGCTGTCAAGTGGAACGGGAGTATTATCACAACGATGTTGGCGGTCAGGTTGAGCGGCTGGGACAGAGCGTCTATTTTCGTTATTTGGAACTATCTGGCCGCAAAATAGATTTTCCTCAAGACGGTTATCAGGGAGATTATGTAATTGATTTAGCTCAATTAATCAAAGACGCGGACGGAGACAAGTGGTTAAGCTGTCCTCAAGATCAAGCGGTTGATTACTTTGGCAAGTGGGCAACTGATTACTATTTAGCACAGGCTCTTTCTTTTTGCCAAAATCTGGGAATTCGCTTTGACCATGTGTACAAAGAGAGTGAGATCGCTTCGTCCGGATGGACCAAAAAGGCGATTGCCAAGTTGGATGAATCCGGAGTGCTCAAAGAGAAGGATGGGGCAATTTGGCTGGCCAGCCATGATGAATTTTTGGCTGATCGGGAATCCGTGGTAACAAAATCCGACGGCTCGTACTCCTATTTTTCTAACGATATTGGCTACCACTGGGAAAAGTTCAATCGCGGTTTTGATTTGGTGATTGATGTTTGGGGAGCTAATCATCACGGTCATGTCACCCGGATGAAATCGGCGATGCGATCCTTGGGTATTTCTCCAGACCGTTTGGAGATAATTCTTTACCAGTGGGTGAGCCTAGTTTCCGATGGGGAAAAAATCTCCATGTCTAAACGTTCCGGCAACTTCTTTTTAGCTAAGGAACTGCTGGACGAAATTGGACCGGACGCTTTTCGTTTTTACTTTCTTTCCCGCGGGGCGGAAAAACCCTTGGAGTTGGATACTTCTTTAGCCAAGGAACAATCAAACAAGAACCCGGTTTTTTATGTTCAGTATGCCCACGCCCGCCTCTGCCGCCTGCTGGAAAAAACCGCCGAGGCTGGTTTTTTTGGCGCTTTGGCTGTGGAATCAAGTTTTTCTGATCCGTCCGAGCTGGATTTGATTCGGCAGTTGCTTGTTTTTCCCTCTCTTGTCCACGAGATTTCTCTGGATTTCGCGGTCAATAAACTTACCAGTTACGCCGTTTCTCTAGCCGACAGCTTTCATCGTTTTTATGAATCATGCTCTATTCTTGGAGCGAAATCAGCTTCTCTTTCCAATTCTAGAACAGCGTTAGCCAAGGCGGCGAAAATAACCTTAAAAAATACTTTGGATTTATTGGCCGTGCGCGCGCCGGAGGAAATGTAATCTAGTGGCTGGTCACTGGTCGCTAGTTACTGGTTAGGTATTTTGCGCCTTTTGATTATTATCAAGTTACTAGCTACTAGCGTCCAGCAACCAGCAAGCTAGTGAGTAATTCTGTGTTTAAAGCTTCTCTCTACTTTGTAAGAGTACTTATTGCTCTTTTTGTCGGTGGTATTTTCTGTATAGGTTTGTATTTTGCTTTTGATTACTTTTCTCCATCTAGTCAAGGAGGAAGCTGCCGATTAAGCGCCTTTTTCGGAAAAGTTGTTTCTTCCTCTGTTTCTTCCGTTGGGTCGGTCCTTGGACAAAAGACAAAAGAATATTTAGTGATGGGAAAAGTTCTAGATGTTGTTTCTAATCTTTATCGTTATGTGATTACCCAAAAATCTGGTTCTTTCTCGTCTTCCAAAGAGTCAAGAGATGATGCACCCGTGGTTCTGCGGGCAGCCCTAGTGGCGGATTCCCATCAGGATAACGAATCGCTGGCTTTAGCGTTGGCGCGGGCAAAGGAGTTGGAGGCGGATTTTGTTATTCATCTTGGCGATCTTTCGCGGGTGGGGGAGTACGCCGACCTAGCCCGCGCCAAAGAAGTTCTTGACCAATCAAATTTGCCTTACTACACGATTCCCGGTGATCACGATCGGTGGGATAACAGGGGCAAGGGTTACTACGAAGAGGTTTTTGGTTCACCTTATCAGTTAATAAACAAGTCTGATACATGCTTTGTTCTAATGGATAACAGTGATATTTATCACGGGATCAATGATTCTCAACTAGCATGGCTTCACTCACTTGATCTTGCCAAATGCGCTAACGGTTTGTTTGTTTTTTGCCATATTCCTTTGGACCATCCTTCCTCCACTCGTAAAATGGGAGAAAAGAGCGCGGTGGTTGCTCAACAGGCCAAAGATTTGCTGGCTTATTTCTCTTTGGCTAATGTAGATGCCGTTTTCTCGGGGGACCTTCATCTTGAGGATTACTTTATCCACGAGGGAACAAAGATACCCTTTTATATTTCGCCAGCGCTTACTAGAGAGAAAAATTTGTCTTTGCCTGGAATTTATCTTCTGGTGTTAAAAGAAAACGGTTCCTGGCAGGTTAGTAATTACCATCTGGCTTTTGATGGTTGAATTGCTTGTTTGATTTATTTAATCTAAATGTTAGATATTTGCTTGCGGCGGGACGGAGAAATAGTCGTCATTCTGAACCCGAGCGAAGCGAGGGGGAAGAATCCCATTCCCTCGTCATCCCGAAGAAGATCCTTCGTCCCGCCAAAGGCGGGACTCAGGATGACGAAAGGACTTGATTCTCCATGATGACGGAGGGGTAGTCGTCATTCTGAACCCGCCAACCGGCGGATTTATCTGAATGGTGGACAAGAATGTCCACCCTACGCGACAACGTAAAGGGAAAGAATCTCCTTCGGATGGGATTTTCGTCTGAATGGTGGGCATGGAAGCCCACCCTACGCGACAATGTACGGGGGAAGGATCATGTCTGTCATTCTGAACCCGCCAAAGGCGGGTGAAGAATCCCATTCCGTTGTTGGGATCCTTCGTCGCTAACGCTCCTCAGGATGACGAAAGGACTTGATTCTCCATGATGACGGAGGGGTAGTCGTCATTCTGAACCCGCCAACCGGCGGATTTATCTGAATGGTGGACAAGAATGTCCACCCTACGCGACAATGTACGGGGGAAGGATCATGTCTGTCATTCTGAAGGAGCGAATAGCGACTGAAGAATCCTATTCCCTCGTCATCCCGAAGGAGATCCTTCGTCCCGCCAAAGGCGGGACGCTCCTCCCACCATAGGCCCTCCAGAGGCGGGTAAACGGGCAGGCAGGATGACGAAAGGACTTGATTCCGAAGAGGATGACGAGAGTGGTTTCTTCGTCATTCTGAAGGAGCGAATAGCGACTGAAGAATCCCATTCCCTCGTCATCCCGAAGGAGATCCTTCGTCCCGCCAAAGGCGGGACTCAGGATGACGAAAGGACTTTGATTCCGAAGGGGATCCTTCGTCCCGCCAAAGGCCCTCCAGAGGCGGGTAAACGGGTAAACGGGCAGGCAGGATGACGAAAGGACTTGATTCCGAAGAGGATGACGAGAGTGGTTTCTTCGTCATTCTGAAGGAGCGAATAGCGACTGAAGAATCAACTTAGATTCTGTCTTTTTCCTGATTCCGAAGGAGATCCTTCGTCCCGCCAAAGGTGGGACTCAGGATGACGGAGAAATAGTCGTCATTCTGAACCCGCCAAAGGCGGGTGAAAAATCTCCTTCAAAGAGAAGGAGGCAATGTTACATCTAGTAGTGGCTAACCCAATCTCTAACGGGGTAAATGTCAATATATGGTTTTTGACGAGGAAACAAAAGCGGCTTTGCCGATTGAGAGAACTTTTATCGCGGTTAAACCGGACGGTATTCAACGGCAGTTGATAGGGGAGATTATTGGCCGTTTTGAGAGGCGCGGTTTAAAAATGATTGGCTGCAAGTTATTGGTTCGTACCGAGGAGCAGCTTGCCCGGCAGTATCCAAACAAAGAAAGCTGGCTCGTTCCTTTGGGTACAAGAACTCTGGCTGGCTACGCGGACAAGGGTATAAAAGTTGATAAAACGCCGATTGAGATTGGTCAAGATATCCGTCAAAAATTAATTAACGGTTTAGCTGGTAAACCTTTTCTCGCCATGGTATGGGAAGGGGCTCACGCGGTAGAATTAGGTCGCAAGACAGTTGGCGCCACCAATCCTTTGGCGGCCGTTCCCGGCACTATTAGGGGCGATTTTTCTGTTGAATCCTATTTTTTATCCGATCAATTGGGGCACCCGGCCCGTAATTTGGTCCATGCTTCCGGCGACCTTGAGGAAGCAAAGTCTGATATCAGCATTTATTTTAAAGAGAGTGAGCTTATTGATTATCCGTTTGTTCTGGACGAAGTCCTGTACGGCAACGAAGGCGGGCGGGTTGCCTAATTTTTTATGTTATCTACTGCCTCTTCCGGTTTTACTATTCCTGAATTAATAATTACTCTTGCCTTGGCGGCGATTGTGTTTTCCGCGGCGGGCATTTCGTTGGCGGCCTACCGTCAAAAGGTTTTTTTTGAAGATCAGCGGGATAAAGTATTACTGGCTTTGGATACGGCGCGAAATAAGTCTATGGTTGTGGAGAGCGGCTTATATTACGGCGTGATTTTTACCCACGATTCATTTTCTTTAGTCTCCTACAGCGCTGATGACACTTCCAATGTGGTTGAAAACTACCCACTGTCTTCTTCTGATTACTATTTTGGCGTAGCTGAAGAGTCTTCCCTCTTAATTCCTTTTTCCAAACTGACCGGCTACTTGCGCGAGGATGTAGATGATCCGGCGCGACTATGTTTATTTGATCGTCATTTAAAGGTGTGTCTTAGTGTTAATCGCCATGGGGCGGTTATTTCTGATAAAATTAGCAAGATTTAGTATTAAGTATATGATTGCGCGTCCCGACTTTGAATCTTCCGGATACACTTTAGTGGAATTGCTGGTGGTTTTGGCCCTTTTGGCAAGTGTTTTTATTCCGATTTACAGCCTTTACCAAAGCACTTTATCGGTTGAGTTTACCGCGATTGATCAATCCCAAGCTGGCGCTTACGCCCAGGATGCCCTTGAGGCGATTTACGCTATATACAAGGACGATTGGTCAGTAATCGCGGACGGGTCTTACTATTTAGCTCTCAATCAAGGCGGGCAATATTGGGAATTGGAGAAGGTGGTTGATGACCAGGCCCCAAGCGTCGATGTGTTGCCTTTGCGCAAAGGGTTTTTTCGTCAAATACTTATTCGTTCTGTGTGGCGGGATGCTGAAGGCCGCATTTATTTGGAGGATGCTGATGATCGTTTGCCTGACAATCTTACCAAATTAGTGACGGTAACCGTTAGTTGGGGAGCAAATAAGTCAAAACAAGTTGTTCTGAATACTTATATTTCTGAAATTTAGGTTTTTATGTAGACATCGCCGTTTAAAAGTATGTAGTTTGTCATTATGACAAAATTCCATAGGTTTAAATGTCGTTCTCTATGCGCCGTCCTAACGATTCAAAGGGCTTCACTTTAGTAGAATTTCTGCTCGCTATGAGTATGGGGGTGGTGTTGGCAGTTTCGGTTGGAGGAGTGGTTTACAATTTCGCCAAGAATTGGGCTGTTTCGCGAGATAAAGACCGCCTTTACCGTTCCGGCGAATCGGTAATGCAAGAATTGGTACATCAAATTCATTGGGCCGACTCTGTCACAATTTCCGAAGAAGATTCTTCTTTGGTTTTGCAAATTGGAGATGCCGCCGCTTCCTATCTTGTTATTGATGATCCGGATTTGGAAGATTCCGCCTATCTAGTAAAAAAGGTGGGGGACGATACCTATCAATTAACCGCCGATTCTATTGCAGCGACTTCCTTTATTGTGAAAAATAGGACTAATAACATTTTAGATGAAGGTGATGGCATTAGCAGTTATCAAATTTCGTTAACATTACATTATGCCAGCGATCCGCGCCTAGCCTACGAGACTTCCCGAATAATTTCTTTGCGTCAGAAGCAAAAAGCAGCCTTATGAAACAAAAATATCAACAGGGATTTACTTTACTTTCTACCATGATTATTTTAATCAGCTGCGCCGTGTTTTTGCTGGGCGGACTTTGGTTGGTTAGCAGTTCTTCCATTCAGTTATCCCAAACCAGCGGGGCAAGCGAAGCCGCTTTTTACGCGGCGGAGGGGACATTGGCGCAAACCATGTCTTTGCTCAAAAACAACTCGTCTTGGCCGCCGGTAGATTTGCCAGAATTAGGGGATGATCCGGTTGCTTGGGGGGACGAGTACGAGTTTAACGGAATCATGATCGCCAGGCAGGTGGTTATTTCCTATAATGATGAGAATCAGTTAACTTATACAATTACTATCTCTTCTCGTTCTGGCAAATTGCCGCGCAAGATGGCAGCAACCGTAATCCGCCAGCCGGAGTCAAGAAATTTACTAGATATAGTTTTAACTTTAGATGTATCCGGATCAATGGGGCACCAATCGCCGACTAATTTCCGCAGCGGTTACGATTGCTGCCGCGATCCGGGGAAGCCAAATCCTCTTGTGCGTGGTAACAAAGGTTATTGTTGTTTACCAACAATAACAATATATGAAGAGTCGTCGTGTACTTTGGCTGATTCGCGATTAAACTGCGCTAAAGAGGCGAGTGTTTCCCTCTTGGAAACCGATATCTTTTCCAGTGACTACGATTCTTTTGGCCTAGTTTCCTATGGCAGCCGCGCCGAAGTTTACCAGGTTTTAACAAATGATTTTAAGGACGAGGGTTCAAGCTTGCGTTTATCTCTTACCAAAGCAGTGGAGGATGCGAAAACACTGGTTCACTCTCTCCTTAGAGGCACTAATATCGGTGACGCTTTAAAAGTTAGCAACGAAAGTTTGTTGCTCTATGGCAGGGAGGATGCTCTAAAGATAATTATTCTTTTGACTGACGGGCAACCTACGGTCGCCCCCTCAAAAATAACCGATTTTCCTAAAACGGTTAATCCTCCGTACAAATATATCAATCAAAAATGTAGTTCATCGGCTGCTTTTTCTAAGGTGCAGCCGTGCGAACCTATTTTAAAAGCAAAGAGCGGTTTTCTTATTGATGAATTGCTTAGCGGCTGCGCCGAATATATTAGGGAAAACGGCGGCGGTGATAGCGATTGCGTTACCTTAAACACGAATACGGATGGGGCAGTTTCGTCCATATGTTACTGTGTGGCCGGTAAATACGCGGCTGATTTTGCTGACAGTATCAAAGCTCCTGCTTCGAGCCCTATTATTTATGTAATTGGTTTAGGTAAAGATGTTAACGGTGAACTTTTGAAGGAAATTGCTTCTTCGCCAGAGCATTACTTTTTTGTTTCCAACGCCTCCCAACTATCGCAAGCATTCGCTGACATTGCCAGCCATATCGAAAATATGTTTAGTTACTCTTTAATGGAAGTAGTTCCGGATTAGTATTGGGGCAGGGGGGAGATAATTTTTTGTTTGGGATTGGTGTTAGCGCGGTTACTTTGAAGATGGGTGAAGGTATACATGCCAATGGCAATTAAACCAAGGGCGACTAAAGACGCGGCGATGGAGGATATTAGCGCTGAATTTGCCTTTTTGTTTTTTGGCTGGTAAAACTTTCCAAAGAACTCTTTGGCCGGAGTTTCTAGCGGAGCTTTTTTTTGCAAACTGCTGTTTTGCTCCAGATCATCCATAATCTCCTGCGCCTGATTTAAGCTTTGAGAAATTGACTGCTCTAGTTGCTCAAGGAAAGGGTGGGGTAAGTACAGATTCGTAGACAAATCTTCGTATTTTTGAGGTTCTTCAGCGGCTGTTTGAGGTTTAGCCGGCGCGTAACTTTCACTCTTAATTTGTTCATATTGAACAATCGTTTCTTCCGCCGCTTCCGTCGGTTTTGTTTTGGTTGAGGGCTTTTCTTCCTCTACCGTTTCTTTGGGATATTGTTTTTTCATTAGCGCTTCGTTAAGCAGCATTACTGAATAACGCCGCTGATTGCCGGGTGTTCTAAAAGGCATGAGCTTATTTTCACGCTCCCATCTTCGTAATGTGTCCTTGGATACTCCAATATAATCGGCCGCCTCACCGATACTTAATAGCTTTGTATTGTTATGTTCTTCCATAAATATTGAGGCCAACTAATCTTACTTAAATGTATAATAATTTGTTTATAAATGTAAATAGCTAGTTTTATTAGAGAGGCGGTTGCTTTTATTGTAAATTGTTTTTATGATTGAGCTACACAAATATGTCTCTTTTAAAAGAAAAACACATTTTATACTCCTTGATTACTTTTCTGATTCTTTTGGTAGTTACTTTGGTGGTTATGGGTTGGTCCATGGGCTATCGTTTTAACTGGCGGGAGAAATCTTTAAACAGTACGGGAATGATCGCGTTTAACTCTCTCCCTGTTGGCGCTAAAGTTTCCTTGGATGGGGAGGTTGCTTCCGTAACGAACGGCAGCGTTTCTGGAATAGTCCCTGGAAAACACCATGTTCAACTTATCAAGGATGGGTATACCCCCTGGGAGAAGGATATTGAGGTTTTCCCCCAGCTTGTTACCGAAGTTAATGCTTTACTTATACCTATTTCCAGTCGAATTGAACCTCTAATAAGCGGCGGGGCGCGTTATCCTGTGCTATCTCCCAGTCGTGGTCGTTTAGTTTATTTTACCCAAAATGGCAAATACCCCGGAATTTGGGGTCTCTCCCTTACCGGGCAACCCTTTTTAAATATCTTTAAAACTAGCGCTTCTCCATTAATTAAAGATATACCCACTGTTAAATTTTCCAATGGCGAGGAGCTTATTTGGTCTCCTCAAGAAGATGAATTATTGGTTAAGATGAATGACTCCGGTTATTTTTTGATTGATCTTCGTTCTAGTGATTATCAAGCGACCAGCAGCAGCGAACCAACGATAGCTCGCTGGGAAGAAACCTTGCTTAAAAAAAGAGCCGCTTTTGTGGAGAATTTAAAGATACCAGAGTATTTAATTCCAATGGCTTCTGATTCAGATACATTGTGGTCGCCTAACGAGCAGCGTTTTTTGTATGTAAAACAGGATGACGACTACATTGAGTATCGCGTGGCTAATTTTGAACAGCCGCTGGCGGTGGGTGGTCAGCAAGAGTATGTAAGCTTAAGGTTGCATAAGGATACAGATTTGGCGGTTAATTGGTATTCCGATAGTAACCACTTAATATTAGTAAGCTACGATGAGGTCGGTCAAACAGGCACGATTGAGTTAATAGAAATTGATGGTTCTAACCGTTCCGAAGTCTATAGCGGTAATATGTCTTCCAGCGCCGTATATTCAAATCCAAGCGGCGATCGGTTAATCTTCTTAGCCAGCTTTAAAAATAATACTGTACCCGATTTATATACTATCAGTTTGCGTTAAGCTTTATGTCAAAACTAAAAGTCAATCAAGATTTGTGCATCGGTTGTGGTCTGTGCGTTTCATTGGCTGGCAAGACCTTTCGCTTTAATTCGCAAAACAAAGCTGAAGTGGTTAGTGATAATTCTCAACCGGCGGACCCAGCAGAAACAATTCAGCAGGTAATTAGCTCTTGTCCGGTGGGGGCAATCAGCCAATGGGAGAATCTCCTTTAAATGGGATCCTTCGTCTGCCTGAGGTGGGTTTATCTGAATGGTGGACACGAATGTCCACCCTACGCGACAACGTAAAGGGGAAGGATCTTGTCTGTCATTCTGAAGGAGCGAATAGCGACTGAAGAATCCCATTCCCTCGTCATCCCGAAGGAGATCCTTCGTCGCTAGCGCTCCTCAGGATGACGAAAGAATTTCTTGTCATTCTGAACCCGCCAAAGGTCCTCCAGAGGCGGGTAAACGGGTAAACGGGCAGGCAGGATGACGAGATGAGCTGGTTCCGAAAGATTAGAGAACGATATTTAAACCTATGGAATTTTGTCATCCTGAACTTGTTTCAGGATCTAATACCTAAGAAGATTTCGAAATGAATTCGGAATGACAAACTGCATACTTTTAAACTACATTGTCTAATGACGGGGAAGTAGTCGTCATTCTGAACCCGCCAAAGGCGGGTGAAGAATCCCCCTATGAGCAGATTCCGAAGAGGATGACGAGATTGGTTTCTTCGTCATTCTGAAGGAGCGAATAGCGACTGAAGAATCAACTTAGATTCTGTCTTTTTCCTGATTCCGAAGGAGATCCTTCGTCTGAATGGTGGGCATGGAAGCCCCCACCTCTCCGGCGGGCAGACACCCTACGCAACAATGTAAAGGGAAAGAATCTCCTTCAAATGGGATACTTCGTCCCTCCAGAGGCCCTCCGGAGGCGGGTAAACGGGTAAACGGGCAGGCACCCTACGCGGTTGCGTGATTTGATTTTAGTGCGATCTATAAATGTGATATCAATAGATTGCGTATCCATTGAGGCGGATTTATGACTTTATCCAGAAAAATAGCGATTGATTTGGGAACATCCAATTCGCTTGTTTTTGAAGTGGGGAGGGGTTTGGTTTTGCAGGAGCCGACAGTGGTGGCTGTTTCGCTTGATGACAATAGGGTATTGGCAGTTGGCACTCAAGCCCAACGAATGCTTGGCCGTACGCCCGCCAATATTCAAGCTTCACGGCCTCTGCGTGACGGAGTGATTGCTGACTATCATATTACCGAAGTTCTACTTTCTTATTTTATTCAGCGCGCTTGCGGCCGTTTTCGCTTCTTGCGACCTCAAATAATGCTTTCGGTGCCGGCGGGCGTTACTTCGGTGGAGTCGCGGGCAGTGTTGGACGCGGCTTTGGGGGCAGGAGCAGGAAAAGCCTACCTTTTGCCGGAGCCCCTGGCCGCGGCTTTGGGGGCAGGTATCCCTGTTGAACAGGCTTCGGGCAATATGATTTTTAATTCTGGAGGAGGGACCACCGAAATTGCTATTATTTCTTTGGGTGGGGTGGTAGTTTCAGAAAGCGCCCGATTGGCCGGCGATCGCTTAGACGAAGCGATTGCTAGTTATGTGAGGCGAAAGTATGAGCTTGTTATTGGTGAGCAGGCGGCAGAACGTTTAAAAATTGATATTGGCAGCGCGGCTCCCCTGGAGAAACGGTTAACCTCCGAAGTTAAGGGAAGGGACTCTTTAACTGGTTTGCCAAGAACTGTTGAAGTAAGTTCGGAAGAAATAACCGAAGCGATCAAAGATGTTTTAGAAGGGATGGTTTTGGCAGTGCATCGCGTTTTGGAAAAAACACCTCCGGAATTGGCTTCTGATGTTATAGATAAAGGGATTGTTTTGTCTGGAGGCACGTCACTGCTTCGCAATTTGGATTTATTTTTAACCAAGACGATTGGTGTGCCGGCTCATGTTGCTGGAGATCCTATTTACTGTGTGGTGCGTGGTATTGCCCAAGCTTTGGAAGATTTTGAATCTTATCATCGCTTTGTAGTTAAAAAGTAGTATGTCGTTTATTCATATTTGCTGATATGCCAAGGATTTATCCGTAATTATTTAAAGTATATGCGTATTGGTATTGATGCCAGCAGTGCGGTTTCTCCGCATTGGGGAGGGCCGGAGAATTACTCGTACTATCTTATCCATGAGTTTGCGAAGATGGATAAAAGTAACGAGTACTACTTATATTTTAACCATCTTCCTATTCGCCCCCTACCTCAACAAGACAATTTTAGATTGGTTTATTTTACCATGCCCCGTTTTTGGACGCATTTGGGCTTGCCTTGCCATCTTGTTCACGATAAAATTGATGTGTTTTTTTCTCCCGCCCATTCGCTGCCCTTTATTCTTCCTTCTAAAATTCCCTGCCTTTACACGGTTCATGATTTGGCCTTTGTTTTTTTAAAACGGCACTACGATTTATTTAGTCGTTTTTACCTTAATCTATCTGTTAAATATTCGGCTCGTCGGGCAAATCAGGTTCTGGCAGTTTCGGTTTCTACCAAGAGGGATTTGGTGGAGCAGTTAAATATTGAGGAGCAAAAAGTTACCGTAGTTCCGAACGGCTACGATGGGGAGGTTTTTTACCCGGTGGAAAGCTCTAAAGTTGAGGATGTTCTTTTAAAATACGAACTTACCGATCCCTACTTGCTTAATGTAGCTACCATTCAGCCCCGTAAGAACCACATTCGTTTAATTGAATCTTTTTCTCAAGTGGCGCGTCGTTATAATCAAGATCCTAAATACCGCAATCTAAAATTAGTTTTAGTGGGTAAACCTGGGTGGCAGTACCGCGATATATATGACTCCCCAAGAAAGTTTGGAGTTGAGGATCGGGTATTATTTTTGGGGCATATTCCTGACCATGATGTGCCTTCGCTAATGACTGGCGCGCTAGCGCTCACCTATCCTTCTTTGTATGAAGGTTTTGGTTTAGCGGCCCTGGAGGCCATGGCCTGCGGCACGGTTGTTCTTACTTCAAACATATCTTCTTTACCCGAAGCGGTTGGCTCATGCGGCGTGCTGACGGACCCTTACAGTATCAACAGTCTTACCGAGGGGATTGTCGGCATTTTGGAAATGACTTCCGAACAAAGAGAAACATTGATAAACAATGGTTTAAAGAGAGCTGCCGATTTTACTTGGCAAAAGGCGGCGGAGAGAACTTTAACGCTGCTTAAAAGTCTTATTTATGATACCTCTTGAATTTGTTAAAACTCTTGGTATTCCTATTTCGCGGTTAACAATGGAGGAAGTTATCTGCTTGGTTGAAGAATGGCTTGTCTCTAAAGCTGGTAAAAAGAGAATTGTAACGGTTAACCCGGAATTTTTAGTTTTATCTTACTACAATCGTGAGTTTGAATCTATTTTGCGTAAAGCCGATTTAGCGGTGCCTGACGGCGTTGGTATTTTAACGGCAGCCCAATACTCTTTTTATATGCGATCCTTGCCTAATTCAAAGCTTCTATGTTTAGCAGGCAGTTTTTTTTATGGTATTGTTTGTGGTTTGGCCCTTCTTTTCTGCCCTGCCTTTTTCAAAGTTTTAAAAGAGCGAATAACTGGGGTTGATCTTGTTGGTAATTTGTGCCAAAAGTCCCGCGAACAAGGCTGGCGGGTATTTTTGTTGGGAGGATGGTTTGGAGTAGGTGCGCAAACAGCCGCCAATCTTAGAGCTAAATATCCGGGTTTGATCTTAAATCACTTTCAAGGGTCCCCCGATTGTCGAAGCGAAACAAGGAGTGAGTTGGACAAAACTCTGCAAATAATCTCTAACTTTAACCCAGATATCCTATTGGTGGCTTACGGGTTTCCGGCACAAGAGTACTGGATATCGAGCAATTTTGAATCTATACCGTGCAGGTTGGTTATCGGGGTGGGGGGAACTTTAGATATGCTTTCCGGCCGCGTGCGCCGCGCGCCGTATTTTTTTAGACGGCTTGGTTTGGAGTGGCTATGGAGATTGCTTTTGGAGCCGGGGAGATTTACACGTATTTTTCGCGCGGTAGTTGTTTTTCCTTACTTGGTCTGGCGCAGTAATTTGCTGGAAGATAAAAAAATAACCCCATTCAAGGTAAATTCATAACCACCAGTGGACAGGTTTCTGGTGTTCATGAACTTTCCTTGAATGGGGCTTCCTTTCTCTAGGCCATATTCATCTTTTTTCCCTTCCTTTCCTTATTATATAAATTAGCAACCACAAGCTGTCAAATAGTTATCTCTTTCCTTTTCTTTATTAAAATTAGTCTCCGGCGAACCACCTTTTCTTACTTTGATTAAGGTTCCAATAAATGATAGTTGTTTGTCAATAGGCGATTTTTGTTTTAGAATGGTAGTGTTAATTTATGGCGCCAAACTTACTAAGCCAATTGCAAAAATTAGTTTCCCCTTTAGAAGAAGGAAAGGTTTCCTCTCCGCTTAAGATTCTTATCGTGGGGGTGGAAGTGTCCCCTTTTGCCAATGTGGGCGGCTTTGCTCGTGTTTTAGGCTATCTCTCTCGCGCGTTAAAAAACATGGGTCACGATGTGCGTATTTTTATGCCCAAGTTCGGCTTTTTGGACGAAGAAAAATACAAAAACGAGATGGTTTTGGAGGGCTTGCGTATTCCAGATGGCGGGGGCGGCGAGTTGATTTGCAATGTTAAAAAACATGTTACTCCTTTTGGAGTTACCGTTTACTTCTTGGAGAACAAAGAATATTACGAAATCAGAGCCAATGTTTACGGTTACCGCGATGATCCGGTGCGCTGGGCCCTTTTGTGCCGCGGAGCGCTAGAATTTATTCGGGCTCAAAATTGGGTGCCCGATATTATTCACAGTAATGATTGGCATACTGGTATAACTTCCAATTTCTTGCGTGTTGAATATTCAAAAGATACTAAATTAAGGAACATCGCCGCTGTTTTTACTATTCACAATCTTGCCTTTCAAGGAATGTACGACCACAAGAATGTAAGCGAATTGGATCGCGATGACGGACATTCTCCGATTGCCTCTTTGTTCTCCGACCGCTTAGGCAAGCAGAATTTTATGCGCCGTGGCATTCTCTACTCTGATTTGATAAATACAGTTTCCGATGGTTACTCTAGAGAAATTCTTACTCCAGATTACGGTGAGGGCCTTGATCAGCTTCTATTGGAATTGCGCAGCAAGCTTACCGGAATAGTGAACGGACTGGATTACCAAGAATTTAATCCAGCTACCGATAAGTTTATTGAAGCTAACTACGATATTGATTCATTAGATCTTCGTTACGAGAATAAAAAGAAGTTGCAGAAAGAATTTGGTTTGCCGGTTGACAAAACAATACCGGTAATCGGGGTGGTTGGCCGCCTTGATCCGCAAAAAGGTCACAGCATGATTTTGGAAATAATGTGGCATATCTTAAAAGATTTTGATACCCAATTGGTGGTGCTAGGTGGTGGGGAAAGCGATATTGCCAGCCAATATCGCAGTTTAAAAGAGGCTTTTCCCAGTAAAGTAGGAGTGCACTTGATGCCCGATTTTACCTTGCCCCGCTTGATCTTTTCTGGCTCTGATATTATGCTTTTTCCTTCCAAATTTGAACCGTGCGGCATCACCCAGTTAGAAGGAATGCGTTACGGGACAGTACCGGTCGCTCGAGCAACCGGCGGCTTGGCCGATACCATTCAAAACTACAACCCGCGCACTGGTGAAGGCTACGGCTTTGTTTTTAAGAATTATGACCATTGGGAATTTTTTGCCCAGTTAGTAAGGGCGCTGGAGATGTACAATCAGCCGAATATCTGGCGGACTTTAGTTAAACGTTGTATGAGTCAGGATTTTAGCTGGGAAGGCTCGGCAAGAAAATACTCCCAGTTTTACCAAAGAGCCCAGCAGGTTCGTCTTAATCAATTGGTAAATGAGGGTGTCGTCACTTCTCGGTTTGGTCGCGGGTCCGGGCCGTTGATATAAACTACTTAGCAGTTGACATTTCCTTGGTTTTTGTTACAGTTTTGGATGTGTTTTCCACCGTCTTTTAGGAAAGGAAGGGAAGGTTAAGTGGCTAGTATTTTTTTACCTTCTTCCACTCCTCATGATGTATACTAGTATAAACTATGCGCTTCTGCCTATTTTTGCATTTTTATCAGCCTTCTATACAGTATCAGCCGGTGCTTGATAGAATCGTACACCAAAGCTACATACCGATTTTGGAATTTTTGGAGCGCCACCCCCAGGCTATTATTACCGCCAATTTTTGCGCTTCGTTAAGCGAGCAGTTGCTGACTCGTGGATATAAAGACCTGCTGGATCGTTTTTCCCGTTTAGCTCTTTCCGGCCAGCTTGAGCTGGTAGGCAGCGCCGCTTATCACCCCTTGCTGTCAAAACTGCCCGAAGATGAAATACGCCGCCAGATATTGTTGAATGATAAGATTAATCGTTTTTGTTTTGGCGGGGCTTGGAAACCAATTCCCAACCAAGGTTTTTTTCCTCCGGAGTTGGCTTACAGTAAAATTGTGGGCAAAGTGCTTGATCGTTTGGGTTTTAAATGGGTTTTACTTAGCGAAAGCTCCTATCCTTCACTGGACATTCCCGATGAGAGGCTCTACAAAATCAAGGACATTTCCCTATTCGGTTTTTTTAGAGATAACGAATTGAGTTTGAGAACCGCCTTTGGCTGTATTAGAACTAGACATAGTTTTCGGCGGGCTTTGGAGGAGCATTTGGGAAAACGAGAGTATATCATCGCCGCCATGGACGCGGAGACATTCGGCCACCATCTAAAAGATGGATTGGAGATACTTTCCGGAATTTTTAAAAATGATGAGGAAATTAGGTTCTGTACAATTTCGCAGTTGTTTCCTTTGTTTGATAACAAGATAGAAAAAGTGGATGCCCAAGAGGGAACATGGGGAACTACCGCCGAAAATAAATTGCAAGGTCAACTGTACCCTCGTTGGGATTTGCCTAATAATCCCTTACATCAAAAAGAATGGGAATTGCACAGTTTGGCTATAAAACTGGTTAATAGCTCTCGCTGCCGTTTTGACGATTTTGATTCAGCCTTTTATCGTTATCAGGCCGGTGCCATTTTGCCTCCAAAACAGCTTAATTGGCTAGTGGCTAGGGAATTGCTGGATAAATCGCTCTGCTCCGATTTGTTCTGGTGGTCAAGCCGCAATCCTTATTGGCATCCTCTGTTGGTTCAAGAAAATCTTCAATTGCTCCGTCGGGTGGTGGCGCAAGTGCCTGATGCCAGTGCGGCTGATCGTCGTCGTTGCTCGCAATTAATTAATCAGATCACCAAACTTGGCTTGCGTTTGTATGGTAGCAAAGTAATTGGGGGTTGAGGTGCCGACAATAACTACTTTTCCATTGGGGGGTGTTTTCTGGGATGAATTCAAAACCTATTTTTACGGCAGCGCTCCGTGTTATAGTCCTATTTGATAACATTTGTTTAATTAGAGTTTTTAAGAGATATCCATAATATGGCCGCGCAACCAGAAACTCCGCAGCCGAGTCCTAACAGCGAAGAATCAAAAGAAAAAAAAAGAAAGTGAATTAAGAAAGAGTTACATGGCGCTTGCTAGATGCGTAGAGACCAATAATCCGATTCTTCCAGATAGGAAGACGGTTGTTAGGCAGGATCAGGTAGAGGATATCTACGCTAAATTAGCTGAAGACGATGCTTTTCTTATCATCTCTGGCGTAAAGGGTTGCGGTAAATCAACCCTTTTGCGCCAGATTGAGGGGCTAGCACAAGAGAGTGGCCGGACGGCTGTATACATAGACAAACAGGTGGTGTGGGGAAAAGATCCAGACGGTACAGCAGATTGTTTGCGACAAAAGCTAGGTTTTGATCAAGAGTGGGTTTCGGCTGAAGATGCCGCGGTTCAACTGAAGGAACGCAATATCATACTTTTAGTGGATGAGTATACCGCTCTTGCCTACGGAGAAGATGTGCCGGAGCCTATGCTGCCACTAGTGCGGCTTGTTAAAGCTGCCAAAAGTCATAGTGTCCCAACCGCCTTAGTAATTCACGATATACCCGAAGCGATCAACAATGGTTTGCAAACATTGGAATTATCTCAGGATTGTATTGTTAAACCCGCCCCACTGGTCACAGGGGAAATTATGCGGATATTGAAGCACGGTACTAGCTATCCTCGGGGTGGGGAGCCGGCGTCTTTGCTGGGGATAGAAGTAGAGGATAGTGCGGGGGTGGCGGTAATGGAACTTGCCGGCGACCAGGCTATTTTGGTAAATCTACTAATCAAAGAACTTTACATACGCCAGGCTAGAGTAGAAAAGCCTTCAGAGAAGGTAACTGGTGCTATGTTCCAAGAACTTTTGCAGGACAGGGATAACCTTAAATTTGTATGTAACTCTACTCAAACAAGAAGGGTGTTTGGTTTTGCTATTGACTATTTTAATGATAATCCAGAAAAAGTGGATACTTTTGTGAGCACCTTTACGCTGGAGGATTACTTTCTTAACAGAAATTGGTTCCAAGCGGGGAAGAAAGTGGAAGATACAGAGATTAGCAAAAATGCTTTGGATGATCAGGACAGGCAAGATTGGTTACGGCTGGGTTTGGTTAGAGATGAGGAGGGACAGCTAGTAATCAATGGGGAAATACTAGCAGATGCCATTTGCGGTGGGTGGTTATTTAGAAGATGAGTTGATGTCAAGTGTAGCTTTAACAGTTATAATAGGCAATAATAAAAGGCCGAACCCAGCACTGTTGCTGTGCTCGACCTTACATACATTATTTGTTTATTCTACCACAAATACAGTCCTAATCAAGTTCATTGGCAACACAATCTTTATTCGGCAATGAGTTCGCGAATCTCATGAATAAGCTTTAGGATTCTCATTCGCAAATTAACTATGTTCTCCTCGTCCAATGTTACCAAGTCTCCTTTTATATCGATGAACGTTCGGCCTAACATGAGAGTTTGGCTAAGCTCTACCTCAATCAAGCCCGGATTTGATTGGGCTAAATCGCTGGCCAGCTTAATCGCGCAAAGCGCGCCTTTACAGCCTCCGTGCCATGGGCAGGATTCTTCCATGGCAAGAACCTCTCCTCGGGCGCCTAGGCTAACAGAGCCGCAAGGAACTAAATGCCGAAAGCCTTTCATGTTAGTCTCCTTTTTCCGACCTCCTTAGTAATCTCTAGCGATAGTTCAAAAAACCCTTGCAGCATATTGGAGGATGGTATTCATTTGGCAGCATTTTGGAAAAAGGACAAAATCGATGGGATTGACTTTGTCCTTATGAATAACAAGTATATGCGGCGCTTCTAAACTCTAAAGCCTCCTTTACAAGGGAAAGCGAAAGGCTTGCCGCCAAGCCGTCCACCTCCTCCAACAGTTCCTCCGGCCACCTGTCGGCAAGGGCGATGATCACAACTGTACCGCCCTTGGGGTGGTTGGCGACGAAGAGGTAGTAAGCCTGATCTTTTTTATCGGCCTCGTCTCCTGGGGTATGCAGCAACACTCTAATTGCCGATTGGCCGTCAACGACGAGCTTTTCTACATCCTCTTCGTTGAAGTAAGCGTTGCTGTGATCCCTCTTGATATTGATGACCAAAACACCCCACATTCTACCTTCGTATCTGTTGGCTATTGCCAACATTGCGTCACTGTGCGGCGGTGTTCTGGAAGCTTCAAGGACAATTTCTCCGTTACCTTCAAATGTTGATTCAAACCTGATGGCTGTTATTCCGGTCGTTTCCTTGTCGTCCGCCTTCATAGTGTCCGGAAAGGCTACCCAGCTGACTGGAAAGTCCATAGTAAAGCCACCCTGGTCGTGAAGGCACTCCATCGTAATGCCGTCTTTTTCCTTGGTTGGCTCTGGCACTAATGTGGGAGTTTGGGTTGGCCTGACGGTTGGTGTAGCCGTTGGCGCAAGCGTATTGGTCGGTTCTCTGGTCGGCGTCTCGGTCGCGATTGGTGTTTTGGTCGCGGCTGGTGTTGCCAAGGTGATGGGAGTCACTTCCACAACGACCGTCACTTCACGGATGATCTCGATCGGAGTTGGCGCCGGAAAAAGGCCGCATCCAAAAGAATAAAATGCCAGAAGAAGTACGGCGATAAAAACCCCCCATCTTTTTGTGACCACTGTTCCTCCTCCTCCTTTTTTTGGATTTGCCGTTTTGCAATGCCAACTATAAATCTTATTTTTTAATGACGCAAGAGAGAGCTTTGGAGATCCTTCGTCCCGCCATGGCGGGACGGGGAAGTAGTCGTCGTTCTGAACTCGCCAAAGGTGGTGTCACCAAGTGGTACCACGCGCTTGCGCGTGGGGCTCCATGTTGTCGCGTAGGGTGGACATTCTTGTCCACCATTCAGATAAGTCCGTCTTCGGTGGACGGGTCTTGATAATTCCCACTGTCATTCTGAAGGAGCGAATAGCGACTGAAGAATCCCATTCCCCATATCATTCTAAACCCGCCAAAGGCGGGTGAAGAATCCCAATGTGATTCTTTGGGCTAAAGCCTTCAGCATGGCGTCTTGACGCTTCTCGTTTGTCTTATATCCAAAGATTCGGCGAGGAGAGTATACTCAACTTATGCGTGTTTTATTTCCTATTGGTGAGTGCACTCCCTTGGCCAAGGTCGGCGGTTTGGGCGATATAGGCGGGAGTTTGTCTAAGGCTTTGCAACAGCTGGGATTGACGGTGGAAGTGATTATGCCCCGTTACGAAACGGTTTTGTCCAGCGGGCTAGTTTTGGAGCCAGCGGAGTTTCGTTTTGGGGTTGATTGGGAGGGTAAACATCACTTGATATCTGTTTATACGACGGTTATTCCGGATAGCGGGGTTAAGGTTTGGCTTTTGGAGAACGAAGAATATCTTTCTCGCGGCCCCATTCACTTTGGCTCTAGCGCGCTAGACGAATCTCGGCAGGGTTTTAACCGCTTTAGTTTTTTTAACTTATGCATAGTGGAATTCTTAAAGAAATACAGGGAGGAGTACCAAGTGATTCACGCTCATGATTGGCATACCGGTTTGCTTTTTCCTTTGTTAAAAATGTCTGGAATCAAAATACCCACTTTGTTTACAGTGCACAACATGTATTATCAAGGATGTTGGGATAAATCCTGCTTGGAGGATATCCGTTCCCTTATTGAACCATATTTGTACTCGTCGCCTCGGTCTGGCGAGCAAGATAAGGTTAATTTCTTAGCTCAAGGTTTAGGATTGGCGGATGCTATTAACACGGTATCTCCTACTTACGCTAAAGAGGTATTAACACCGGAATTTGGCGAAGGCCTGTCGCCGGTTATTTTGGGTCGGCCGGATGGAATTGCCGGTATTTTAAACGGAATTGACTTAGATTTTTTCAATCCCGCCACCGATTCGTTTATTGCTAAAAACTATAATGTTGCTTCTTGGCGGGAAGGTAAAAATGCCAACAAGCAAGCGGTATGCCGTGAATTAGGTTGGGATGAAAGTAATGTAGCGCTGGCGGTAATGGTGGCTAGACTGGGAGTGCAAAAAGGGGTGGAGATCGTGCTGGAGGCTTTTGAACATTTGCTGGAGCGGCCTTGGCGATTGGTAATTTTGGGGATAGGAGACGATTATCAGGAAAAACTGCTTACTCAATTCAACCGTCATCATCATGGGCGGTTTATGGGAATAGCCCGTTTTGACGAGCCGTTGGCGCATCGGCTTTACGCGGCGGGGGATTTTTTTCTCGCCCCCTCGCGCTTTGAGCCATGCGGTTTAACGCAAATGATTGCTATGCGCTACGGCGCCCTACCGATTGCCCGAGCGACCGGAGGTTTTTTGGATACTATTCAGGATGGTATAGATGGATTTTTGTTTAATAATTACTCTTCGGAGGATTTGGCGGTACAGCTTGACCGCGCTCTTGGAATTTACCGCCATGATAGCAATTTATATCAAGCCATGGTCGGCGGGGCGATGGGGCGTGATTTTAGCTGGGATGACTCGGCGGAAAAGTATGCGGAGGTGTACCGTTCTTTAGTATAACTACTTATCTCCTTGCCCATTCAGGAATTTGATCCTCCGGCCAGATTTTTGACAACTCTTGCGCCCACAGTTTTTGGGCATCTTCCCCTTCTAATTTTCTATCCTGTATATGCTTGATAGCATCTCCAACTATTGTGATGGATTCTGGGAGTTTATCTATATTATCTGGATTGCTGTTAAGTATACAGAAGCATAGCGCCCTAATTTCGTGCGTTGGTCTTTTTTCTTTGATCTGCTCAACTAATATATCCATACCTTCTTCAAAAACAGTTGCCAATTCCTCGTAATATTCAATCTTCTCAATAATAGCCCCATTTGTGCCGCTATCCTTAATCCTTTCTACTTCTTCTTTATATTTCCCGAGCCTCTTTTTCCTTTCTCCATACTCTTGTGTTACTCTAGTAAAATATTCCTCATCTAAAGGAGTTAGTTTTTCCGGAAAATATGCATCACGAATATCTCTCATGAGAGTAGCATAGGTTAACGCATCTCTGCTTAAGTGTAAACATACATTTTCCACAGGGTCTTTAAGCTCAAAATCTTCTCCTGAAATTGCTTTAATCACGGGAAGCATACATCCTAGATTGATAAATCTATGATATTTCTCCTCGCCGAGAGTGTTGTCTTGACGTCTATAATCATGGATATCTACCCTTTGTATTAGTTCTTGAGATTCCTCTAACTTAGCGTAATATACTCCCGAAGAGCTATACTTGGTAGCTGCTGTCATCATTATTTGATTTGCTTTAGCTTTATAATTCCCTTCTTCTTTATAAGTTTTTTCTGGCGCCGCAACAATTCCATCCAGACAGGTTGGTGAAAGTACTTCGTAGCTACTTCTTCCTGGGTGCTCGATATCATTACCAAGTAAGTAATTATGTTCTGTTCGATCAGCTACTTCCAGTATTATATGGTCTATCGACTGAACTGTATCTTCTAAAGTTGCCCCTTCCTCCACCAAGGTTTTCATGGCGGTAACAATAGCGTATTGCGCTCTTTTAATATTATGTTTTCCTACAGAAAGTCTTATGGTAATAGGTCCTTTGGGGTAATTTTCGTCAAGAGTACCAGTTCCTTTAGTAGCCATATGATGTTCGTAGCCCATTCTCGCTAATTCTACAAATGTACTAATAGATCCTTCTGGAATTGAGGTGGAGATAAATGTTGATTTTCCTGTAATTTCTCTCTCATGCTTTGCTATCTCTGGAAGGTCTGGGTCATCTAGCGGGTCGGAGTCTAAGTAAAGAAGCGCCTCCCCGCCCGCCTCATTAATTTTTTCTATAGCTTTCTCTACAGATTCCTTTGTGAATACAGCCTGTATACCACTGTTTTCTTTGGAACCAAACATGCAAAATCGACACCCACCATTGCAACCATAGGTCATTTGCAAGGCAACTACGTTTTTCCAGAAGATATTTTTATCTACGCCTTCTGGTATTTCTTCTTCTATTTCTAGAATAAGATTGATCTTAGGGGTCTTTTCATTTACCACAAGTTCTGCTTTCCCTTGTACTAATGCCTTCACTTTACTCTCTATTGGTTTATCAATCTTTCCGTTTTCAAAAAGAGAATCAATACCTGTTCTGTCCATTACTTCGTTTATCCTTAGTAGGCTTGATGATGACCATGTACTTCGCACTAGCTGATCTGGTGCTACTCTATATTCCATAATTCCTTGGAGGGTATTTAAACCTGTAGATTTTCTTGTGCGAGGGGGTTCTATAGTGGTGTTTGAACCTTCTGGTAACATAGTTTATTACTAAATTACATCGTTTAGTGTTTTGATCTTTTTGTTATTTCTTGATTTGCTCTTCTCTAAAAAATTCCTTATTTTCTTAGCAAGCTTATCGAGTTTTTCTTTACTTACTGGCATAGATTGTAATTAAACTAATATCTTCTTTTAATAGACATCGCCGTTTAAAAGTATGCAGTTTGTCATTCCGAATTCATTTCGGAATCTTACTGGGTATTAGATCCTGAAACAAGTTCAGGATGACAAAATTCCATAGGTTTAAATGTCGTTCTCTAAAGAATAGCTACTTGGTTGGGGTTAGTCAATGATCCCTTAATACTTTCTGCTACTTGACTTCCTAATCTTCTCCCTTATACTAAAACCAACACTAAAGACAGCGGGTGCGCAATCTCGGGTCCTTCGACAGGCTCAGGACTTCGCTTAATTTCCCGCCGAGGATGTTCTGGTTACTAGTTGCTGGCCGCTAGTTGCTGGTAATTGGTTTTAATAAATCGATCCTTTTTGTCTTCTCGTGTTGCCACGAGTTTTTTGTTTTAATAGCTGCTGGCTATTTGCTTGTTTCTACCAGAAACCAGCTCCCAGCTGCCAGCTACTAGTTTGTGCCTAATCAAAGAAATCAGCAGATTGTTAGTGATCTGGCGGAGAAATTAAGTAAATCACAGTCGGTGGTTTTTACCACCTACACTGGGTTGAGCGTTCCGCTTCTTCAGACTTTACGTCAGAGTGTGAGCAAGGTTGGCGGGGAAGTGACTGTGGCGAAAAATACCTTAATAAAAATTGCCTTTGAGCAAGCTGGATTGCCGGCCGAATCGCTTAGTCTTTCCGGACAAACCGCCTTGGTTTTGGGTTATGAGGATCCGATCAGTCCAGTAAAAGCGCTGTTCAATTTTAATAAAGAGAATAGCTTGCCGATTATTGCTGGCGGATACTTTGAAGGGTCGTTGCTCGGTTTTGACGATATGGAAGGTCTTTCTAAACTTCCCGGTCAGCAGGAGATGTACAGTATTGTCGTTGGTACTTTGATTGCCCCAATCAGGAATTTTGCCGGCGTTTGCAATGGGGTTTTGCGCGATTTTGTATCTGTTTTAAATCAGCTGGCCGAAGCAAAAGCTCAATAAGTTTATTTTTAATTGTTATATAGTTTAAGTCTTACTTCCTAATTTTCAAACAATTTTGAAATTTGAGATTTGAGATCTAAAATTTTTTATTTTATGTCTGATGAACAAAAGAACGTGCCAGAACTGGGCGCCAAAGCCGAGAAAATTTTGGATTTGGTGAGCGAGCTGTCTGTGTTTGACCTTTCCAAGTTGGTTAAAGCGATGGAGGTTAAGTTCGGCGTGTCGGCCGCCGCTCCGGTTGCCGTTGCCGCCGCTCCCGCCGCCGCTGATTCGTCCGCCGCCGAGGAGAAGTCTTCTTATCAGGTAGTGTTGGACGGGGCTGGCGATAACAAAATTAATGTTATTAAGGCGGTTCGTGCTTTGAGGCCGGACTTGGGTTTGGCTGATGCCAAGGCGTTGGTAGAAAGCGCCCCTAAACCAGTACTAGAAAATGCGCCAACCGAAAAAGCCAAGGAAGCGAAAAAAGCTTTGGAAGAGGCTGGCGCTAAAGCGAGCTTAAAGTAAACTCGCGTTTACTATCAAAAAGTAGATTAGGCGGTGGGAAGCGGAGGAGCGAAGGATGGGAAATTTTGTGGAATCGGCTTTTTTATTCGTGATAGGGGTGTTTATTGTTCTTGGGCTGATTACTTTGCTCTGGTTTCCTGAATGGTTGGTTGTGTGGCTGTGGCTGGGCTTGCCTGTTTTAGCCTTTATTTTGATGGTACTAGCATTAGTATGCCCTTTATTGGTAAGGGAAAGAGCTGTTCGTTAGGTCTTTTATTTCCCGCGTCGGTGAGGCTTTTCCGAGGCGGGTTTTTTTGCCCCTTTTTCATTTTTGGTCAATTTATTTTAGACTGGTTTATTAGTTAATTTTATATTCACGCAAAATTATGAAAAGATCCGGAACTCCAACTCCCAGTCCTACCGCGCGCCGCCACGCTAAAAATCTAATTAAAAAGGGCTTGTTAAAAAAAGTAAAAGACAGTCATCACAGTTTGGAGTTAACGGATTCTTCAAAAACAGGCGCGCCAGTTTCCTCCTCGTCCGACCGCAAGAAATCAACGATTGGCATAATTGGTTACGGGATTGTGGGGCAGGCGGTTGCTTACGGTTTTTCCCGTCACCCTATTCTTTTTTACGATAAATACAAAGAATCCGCTCCTTTGAATAAGGTGGTTGATCAATCCGATTGTATTTTTGTATGTCTTCCCACGCCGATTAAAAGTGATGAATCTGGTATAGACCTGTCAATCGTTCAAGAAAATATTTCTTTAGTCGCTTCTCAAACCGCCGGCACCGATAAAATTATTGTTATCAAATCCACCGTCATTCCCGGTACTACCAAGTCATTCATTCAAAAATACCCCCGATCCTTGTTTTGTTTTAATCCCGAATTTTTAACCGAAGCGTCTTTTCTCCAGGATTTCGTTAACACTGACCGAGTGGTGATTGGGGCGGAGAATGACTTGGTGAGGCGGCGGGTAGCTTCTTTGTATCAAGGGCTTATTCCCAACACGCCCATATTCCATACCGACCCAACTACGGCGGAAATGGTTAAGTATATGGCTAATTGTTTGCTGGCCGCGCGGGTGATTTTTGCCAACGAAATGTACGATATTTGCCAAAAACTGGGAGTTTCCTACGAAGAGGTGCGCCAGATGGTGGCTGCCGATAAGCGAATTGGTTCTACCCATTTGGCAGTTACCAGCGTGCGCGGTTTTGGCGGAAAATGTTTTCCCAAGGACCTGCTAGCTCTGCGCGCGCTGGCAAAAACTTTGGGGGTAGATACCAGTATGCTGGACACGGTATGGAAGAAAAATTTGGCGATTAGGAAAACTCGCGATTGGGAAGAGATACCTTTTGCTGTTAGCCAAAATGGTTTCGGCCACCGATGTTGACAGTTAGAGGATTTTTTCTAAAATAATTTTATAAGATAAGGCGCAAAGACAACCACTCCTACTACGACCGCGCATACCGCAGACATTAAAACCGCGCCGGCGGCCACATCTTTGGCTACGCCAATCAAATAATCCAGATATTCTGCCTTGTCTTTATCACGAATAAACTTGGTAACATCGGTGGCGGCCTCAATGGCGGTATTAAGAGCTTCGCTAACAAGCACCATAAAAGCGGCCAGCCAAACGGCCAAAAATTCAAAAGCGCTTATTTTAAAGTAGGCGGACAAGACAATAACTCCAGTTAAGGCGGCTAAATGAAAGACAAAGTTGGGTTGGGTTCTAAAGGCCCATTTAATGCCGTTTTTGGCGTTATGAAAGGAAATGGTATGGCGGCGGATGTAGGTGTTCATACTGCTTTATTATTGTTCATCAACAAAAAATATGCAAGACGCGTTGAGCAAGCACTCTGTCTAGGTTCATATACCTTCAGTACACCTATGTTTTTGGAATAGCGTCTGCCGGCCGGCGAGGCAGGCACTTTTTTACCCGCCTTTGGAGGGAGTGCGCGATCACATTGTCATCCTGAGGAGCGCTAGCGACGAAGGATCCCATTTGAAGGAGATTCTTCACCCGCCCTTGGCGGGTTCAGAATGACGAGGAAATGGGATTCTTCAGTCGTTATTCGCTCCTTCAGAATGACAGACATGATCCTTCCCCCGTACATTGTCGCGTAGGGTGGGCTTCCATGCCCACCATTCAGACGAAAATCCCATCCGAAGAAGATTCTTCACCCACCTTTGGCGAGTTCAGAATGACGACTGTCCCTCCGTCCCGCCTTTGGCGGGACGAAGGATCTCATTTGAAGGAGATTCTTCCCCCTCGCTTCGCTCGGGTTCAGAATGACGTGGAGATCATCAAGGGAGATCATCAAGACCCGGCCTTTGCAAAGGCCGGGTCTTGGAACCGCTGGCGGGTTCAGAATGACGACTATCCCTCCGTCATCCTGCCTGCCCACCTATGGTGGGAGAAGCGCTAGCGACGAAGGATCCCATTTGAAGGAGATTCTTCACCCGCCCTTGGCGGGTTCAGAATGACGAGGAAACTCTGGACTGCTTGTCAAGTATTTGGACATCAGACATCTGTCAAGTTCTTCCGAGAGTGGGTTAAATCCACCTAGACAATATGCCAAAATCAGAAAACTTAATTTAGTTAACCGTGCTGGAGGTAGTGAACCAGGACATAGACATCGCAGTTTAAAAGTATGTAGTTTGTCATTCCGAATTCATTTCGGAATCTTACTGGGTATTAGATCCTGAAACAAGTTCAGGATGACAAAATTCCATAGGTTTAAATGTCGTTCTCTACACACTCTTACCAAGTCAATGGATATCTGATACAATCAGCAAGATATGCGGGGCGTTTTAGATTTTTTTAATCAAGCTAAAGACGAATTGGCTAAAGTAACTTGGCCCAGTCGGGCGCAAGTATTCAGACTATCCTTAGCGGTTGCCGCAATCAGCGTCGCGGCAAGTCTATTTTTGGGTTTTTTGGATTACGGACTGGGTAAATTTTTGAAAGTAGTCTTGCCGGGGGCTTGATTTTGCTGTTGATCATTGTAAAATACATAAAGTCTTTATGAGCGACACTGATCAGGCTAACAACACATCGGAGACAAAACAGCCTTCTAAGCAAGACGGCTCGTTTTCCAAGCGCAGTTCTTTGCTGGTTAATCCAAATAAACCAGGAGAGGGTTTTTGGTATATAACGCATAGCATCTCCGGTCGTGAGTACCAAACAGCGCATACTTTGGTCCAAAAGATACAATCCTTGGGTTTGGATGACCGTGTTTTTGAAATTTTGGTGCCGACGCAGGAGAAGATTGTTGTTTCCAGCGGACGAAAACGAAAAATTCAGGAGCGGCTTTTTCCGGGTTACATTATGATACGGATGGTTTTGGATGATGATACCTGGCATGCGGTGTCTGACACAAGCGGGGTGACCGGCTTTGTAGGAATAGGGGATCGCCCCCAGCCTTTGCCGGAGGAGGAAGCCCAATCAATCCTGCGTTTTGGCGAGATGGAAGCTCTCAAGTTTGAGGCGGCTTTTGAATTGGGCGATGGGGTAAAGATTAAAGACGGTCCTTTTACCGACTTTTTTGGCAAGGTAGAATCAATAGACAACGACAAAGGAAAAGTAAATGTTTTGGTTAATGTATTTGGCCGGGAAACTCCATTAGAGCTCGATTTTGTTCAGGTTGAGCGTCTTTAATTTCCTGGCGCTAAAAATTATTTATATGGCAGAAAAAAAAGTTAAAGCAGTGATTAAATTAGACATTTTGGCCGGACAGGCTACCCCCGCTCCGCCGATTGGTCCCGCTTTGGGCCAGCATGGCGTGCCAATCATGGATTTTTGCAAGGAATATAATACCAGGACTAAAGATCAGGCGGGCTCGACCATCCCTGTCTTGATCACTGTTTACGAGGACCGTTCCTTTACATTTATTATAAAGACTCCGCCTGTTTCTAAATTGCTTTTGAAGGCGGCTGGCAAGGAGAAGGGTTCTAGCAAGCCTAACCGAGACAAGATTGGTAAAATTACCCGGGCCCAGGTGGAAGAAATTGCTAAATTAAAAATGCCCGATCTAAACGCAAAAGATTTGGAGGCGGCAGTTAAGATTGTTGCCGGCAGCGCGAGAAGCATGGGTATTGAAATTGAGTAATTAATCCGTCAAAAAATTATGGGAAAAAGAAAAAATGTAATTATTTCTAATGATGATACCGAGGAAGTAACCAAGAAAAGCAAAAAACAGGCTAAGATGAAGGTGGAAGAGCCTGTTTTGCTAGAAGAAGGCGATTCGGAAGTAGAATTGCCCGCCGGAGAGCCCGAACTTGAGCTTCTGGCCGGGGAGAGTGAACTTGAACTGACTTCCGGTCAAGCCGAAGCGCCTGTCGTTAAAGCAGTTTCCAAAGTTAGTAGTAATCTCCGCAAGAAAGCTGGGAAAAAATATACCCACGCCAAATCCTTGATTAATTCTGCTCGTGAATATTCCTTGGAGGAGGCGGTAGACCTGGTAAAAAAAACTTCTATAGCTAAATTTGACGCGACTGTCGAGGCTCATTTTAATTTGGGAACAGAGCCGGAAAATCAAGACCAAAGAATAAGAACAATAGTTACTTTGCCTTTTGGTACCGGTAAAACAGTACGAGTGTTAGTTTTTGCCGACGCGCCGGTTCCGGGAGCCGACCTGATGGGGGATGAAGCTCTTATAAATAAGCTCCAATCGGGAGAAGTTAAACCGGGGGCCGGCTTTGATGTAATTGTGGCCACCCCAGCTTGGATGCCCAAATTAGCTAAGCTTGGTCCAGTTCTAGGGCCGCTGGGGTTTCTTCCCTCGCCTAAGAACGGTACCGTTACTAACGACCCGGTTTTGGTAGTGGAGAACTTGAAAAAAGGCCAAATAGAGGTAAAGTCCGAGCTAAAAGCGCCTTTAGTCCACGCCATACTGGGCAAGGTTTCGTTTGAAAACAACGGCTTAGCAGAGAACTTTAAGGCAGTTCTTGCCGCTATAGAAGCCGCCCGTCCGACCAAGGTAAAACAAGCCCAGTATATTAAAAAGGTGACTCTTACTTCTTCCATGGGGCCGGGAGTGAAGGTGGTTACTGGGGACTAGTCACTGGTTGCTGGTTGCTGGGAGCTAGTTACTGGTTACTGGCAACTGGTTACAGCCAAATTATAAGTACTAACTTCTAAATCCAAAACAATTGAAACTAATGTTTAGAATATTTGCCTGCCTGCCGACAGGCGGGAGTTCGCGATTACGAAGATTCTCGATCGCGCAGTAACCACAGTACCATTTGGTACATGGCAAGACTGCGCTGCTCCAACTGCTCTTTCTTACTTCCCACCTCACCCATCCCATCTCCCCCATGTGGAATAGCGCACTTTAGTGCGCGATAATATTAGACATCGCCGTTTAAAAGTATGTAGTTTGTCATT
>Ga0210057_1001714_pt1 | contig 32652 bp, 36 predicted proteins | sample CryGeyCG2114_010_2_FD_183968 | JGI IMG/M metagenome (GOLD analysis project Ga0210057, IMG submission 183968) | Groundwater microbial communities from aquifer - Crystal Geyser CG10_big_fil_rev_8/21/14_0.10 (SPAdes) (version 2) | ecosystem: Environmental > Aquatic > Deep subsurface > Groundwater ... | reverse complement strand
AAGCCCATATTTGCCACAAAATATGCACTTTCTGCCTAGAAAATACATGTCTGACAACTCTTTTTTCATTAGTATCGTCGTAGTTTAGCTTGTTTTTAAGCTTTTTTGGTGCGAAAATGCATCAATTACCTAATATTTATACACCTCTTGTTCTTCTTTTTACCGAGATGAAAAGAGGAGTATTTGTGCTGTTTCTATCTGTATTTTGGTGGATGAAACTTCTGAAGAGGAAGAAGAGGCTGTGATTATCGGGAATGAGGGGGAAATTAAACGAACGCAAAGAGAAAGGTATGAAAAGTTTTTGACAGCATTTAATAAAGACCCGTATAAAAGAATGGAAAGAGTAAGAAATGTTAGGAAGCTAAGACCGATATTAAGGAAATCAGGATATTCTCATTTAGCTAGGTAGATAATATGGTTCTAATCTTTTTTATTAGTTCTGAAATTTCTGAAATAATATGTTCTGTTTCTTGTTTTGAAATGTCTTTCCCATAATAATTGATGGCATTTCTTATTTTTCTGATGTTATTGAACTTGTCTCCTAGTTCGGAATCTTTTAAAATTTCTTTCAGAAAAGCACAATAAGCTCCGTGATTATAAACTTTGTATCCTTTTGATATTGATAATGCCTCTAGTAACTCCCCTAATGAGTCATATGCAAGTGTGATTTTAGAACTTGCTGTTTCTTCAGTTAGTTCCAGAATTTTTTGCGTACTGAATTTTTTAGAGGAAGATTTAATGAGAGAGTTAATTAGGTTCAAGTCTACTTTTGCTTCTTTTACAATATTCTCTTTTTTGTAGGATTCCCAATCCATTTTACCAGCTACCCCGCAGTACAAATCCGTTAAAGATATTGTTTAGTAACCCTTTGTTTTTAACTTCTTCTTTGGATTTATATGAGAATGACTGAATTTTTCTATTCAATTTTTTCTCAAATTTTTCCAGATTGACTGATTTTTTCGATATGCTAAAGATAGCAAGGTCTATATCAGAGGAGTTAGTTACCTCTGCTTTTGAAAATGAGCCAAATAAGATTATTAGAGGGTTTAGTAACTCCTTTTCAAGATAGTCAAAAATTCCTGTTTTTTCTATTAGTTGGTGCCAGTATGTTCGGGATAATTCAATAAATATCTTGCTATTTTTGTTAGCAACATAATAAATATAATTTTTATCTTTTTCCATTTTTAATAATCCCTGATTTCTAAAATAATCTAATAATTTGGAAGCAGATGGGGGGCTGATATTGGTTGTCCTGGCATATTCCCTAATATTTATCCTTCTATAATTGTCTTCAAAAAATGGTTTTAAATCGTTAAATATTTTTAACATATGTAAAATAACCTTAACACCTTTATAAAGATTCCGGTTGTTAAATATTTTTAACATGTCAGGAATTCTAACATAAGAATTCCTGAGCATAAGAAAATCCTCCAGATTTTCTGTGCAGAAAATTCTGTGAATTTTCATGCATCCCAAAAACCGGAGTTTTTGATATATGTAAGACAGTCTTAACACTTATTGTTTCCTTTTTAAATAAAGATTTATAAATCTCAAAATTGTTAATTATTAGAAGAGGAAAAAGAGAGATGAATAAAACACTGAAACTTTTGATATTATCTGACATATTTGTATTCAGCGGGTTTGGTTTGATAAGCCCGATTCTTGCTATTTTTATTAAAGATAATCTTGTTGGGGGAACAATTCTGGCTGCTGGAATTGCAAGCGCCATATTCTTAGTTACTCATTCTGTTTTACAGATAATTTTTGCTTATATTTTTAATCCTAAAGACAGAAGATGGATGATTCTTATCGGAACCTTTTTTATTGCTATTGTGCCATTCGGTTATATATTCTCAACTAATATTTGGCATTTATACCTTATACAGTTTATTTATGGGTTGGGAGCAGCTTTTGCATACCCTTCTTGGGCAAGCTTGTTTACAGCCCATCTTGAGAAAGGGCAGAGAGGATTTCAGTGGTCAATTTATAATTCAAGTATAGGGTTAGGAACAGCTGTTACTGCATGGGCTGGGGCTTTAATTGCAGAAAAAATAGGATTTCATTGGGTTTTTATCATGACTGGAGGATTTGCTGTTCTTGGTCTGATAATACTTTTTTTCCTTGAGAAAAAAAGTCTTGAAAGGATTTGATTATTGTTCTTTAGGATACAAAATTATTTAAACTTGTTTTGGTTTTTTAATGTATGAAAAAGGGATTTATATTTGCCTTTGTTTTTTTGATGGTTTTTTCTAATTTTGCTTATGCAGGGTTTAGCGATGATTTGCTTGGATTGATTAATGATGAAAGAGCAAGTAAGGGCATAAGTGAGCTTTCTATAAATTACCAGCTGACAGAGGCTGCGATTCTTCATTCTCAAGATATGCTGGAAAATGATTTTTTCTCTCATTACTCTTTAGACGGAAGAACTCCTCAGGACAGAGTTGAAGATGCTGGTTTTCCTGGTGTAGGCGGGTGGGAGAATATAGCAGCTCATTCAGGTGCTCCAAGTGCTGAATGGATTTTTAATATGTGGAAAAATTCTCCTGGACATTATGCAAATATGATTAGTACCAGTGTTAATGTTGCAGGAATAGGAATTGCTCAAGGGCAGTGGGATTACAGCGGATTTGGATCCTACCCTAGCTCAACTCTTTGTGCCTTAGATTTAGGATATGTTTCTTCTTTGATTTGTGAAGATGGAGATAATGAGACAAGACAGTGCGGAGTTAGTAATGCTGGGGCTTGTTCTTATGGCGAGAGAACAAGAAGCTGTAACAGCGGTTATTGGAGCTCGTGGAGTGCGTGTACTGGGGCTATCTATCCTGTTAGTGAAGTTTGTGATGATTTAGTTGACAACAACTGCAATGGTATAGCAGATGAATTCTGCAACTGCACCTCTCAAAGCTATTACAGATGCTATAATAATGATGTTTATTGGTATGATTCTTGCGGGAGAAAGGAAATCAAGAAAGAAGAGTGCTATGCTAATGGGTGCGTGAATAATGAGTGTGTTGTATGTGAAAGCCATAATTCTTATAGGTGTTACGGGGGAGATGTTTATTGGTATAATTCCTGCAATTTAAGAGAAGAAAAAAAAGAAGAATGCAGGGGTTATAGTTGTTTGAATAATGAGTGCAATGTTCCTGCTTGCGAAGATAATGAGGAAATCTGCAATGGTGTTGATGATAATTGCAACGGAGAGATTGATGAAGGAGGAGTTTGTGAACCATTAAGCCTGGAAATTATTTCGCCTGTTGACTTTGATATTTTCTATTCTAAAAATATTATGTTTAATATTGAGATGAATAAGAGGTCTGAAAAAGCAGATGTTTATGATAATGGTAAGAGAGTAGGTTATTGTATTAATTGCGACAGTTTTGAAAAAACTTTCAGTTTTTCTCCGGGAGAGCATCTTGTGAGAATAGAAGCTTATGAATCTTTGGGGAATATTGTTGAAGACAGTGTTTCTTTTAGTGTTTATATTTCTGATTTGAGAATGTCAAGTATTTTTCCAAGAAGTTCAAGAAAGCCGGTTGGAGAGGGTTCTGAGTTTTCTATAAGTTACAGGTCAAGCTTGCCTGTAACAGGCAAGCTAAATATTAATTGCGGGAATTATGAATCTGAATTATCAGAGGAATGTCCTGCAGGAACAAGAGAAAGCTGTTTGTTTTATCCTGTTTTTCCTGAAAATTTTGAGTGTTCTGCTAATGTGATTTTTGAGCTTGAAGATGCTGCAGGTGATTCTGCTGTTAAGGAAACAGAATTGTTAATTGATACAAAGAAGCCAGAGCTTAGTATTGAAAGCGAGGTTTATAATAGATTAAGATATAAGCAGATTAAGGTATTCGGAACATTAAGCGAGAAAGCAAGTGTTGAGTATTTAGATTTTTATGGGCAGTGGAAAAGGGTTTGCAGCAGTTGTTCTAGTTTTAGAAAATATTTTAGAGTTGATTCTGGAGAAAATTTAGACTTGCAGTTTAGGGGTACAGACCTTGCTGGGAATCAGGAAGAGTTTAGTTTTTTTAATGTAGGATAATAACATTTATTAAGTCTTTTTCTTTTAATTCAAAGATGAAAAAAGAGGATAAGAAAGAAGTGAAAGATAAAGAAGAGTATGTGAAGTGGTTTTCTGAGCTTGGGAAAGATGATGTTTTGGAAGTTGGAGGAAAGGGAGCTAATCTTGGTGAAATGTATAATCTTGGGTTGCCCGTGCCGCCGGGATTCTGCATTGTAGCCGGTGCTTACAAATACTTCTTGGAAAAAAATAAGCTTGATGAAGAGATATATAAAATGCTTAAAAAGTTGGATGTGAATGATACAGAAGAATTGGAAAAAACAGCTGATAAAATAAGAGAGAGGATAAAAAATGCGGAGATGCCTGAAGAGTTGAGAGAAGAAATAATTGAGGCGTATGACCATTTAAGCCCTATTCCAGATGGGGCTTCTGCTCTTGCCGCACAAATATTGAAACAAGGCAAGGATGATGCTTTTGTTGCTGTTAGAAGCTCTGCAACAGCAGAGGATTCATCTGAAGCAAGTTTTGCAGGACAGCATGAGACTTTCTTAAATGTTAAAGGAAAAAGCAAGCTTATTGATGCTGTGAAAGGATGTTTTGCTTCTTTGTTTACTGCTAGGAGTGTTTATTACAGAATTAAAAAAGGATATAAGCATGAAAATGTTCTTTTGGCTGTTGTTGTGCAGAGGATGATTAATTCAGACAAGTCTGGAGTTCTTTTCTCAAGAGACCCTATAACTGGAAAGGATGAGGTTGTTGTAGAGTCTGTTTTTGGTTTGGGAGAGGGGATAGTTTCAGGAGCAATTCTTCCTGACCATTATGTTGTTTCAAGGAACTTAGATATTAAAGATGAGAAGATTAATGAAAAGAAAATAGCAGTAGTAAGAATGTCTGATGGCTCTACTAAAAAAGCAAATCTTTCTCCAACTAAAAGCAGTCAAGAAGTTTTGAGAAAAAATGAAGTTAAGAAACTTGCAAATTATGCTATACAGCTTGAGGAACATTATGGGAAGCCACAGGATATAGAATTTGCTATTGAGAGCAATGAAATCTATATTGTGCAGACAAGACCAATAACAACTATTGCTGAAAGAGGAAATGATGCTGAAGATTCACGAGAGGCAATTCTTTCTGGAATTCCAGCATCTCCTGGAAGAGCTTCAGGAAGTGTGAAAATTGTGAAGGATATGAATGACCTTGCTAAGATTAAGCAGGGGGACATTCTTGTAACAAAAATGACAAATCCAGATATGGTTGTAAGTATGCAGAAGGCAAATGCGATTGTTACAGACGAGGGTGGAATGACTTGCCATGCTGCAATTGTCTCGAGGGAAATGGGGATTCCTTCAGTTGTTGCAACAGAGAAAGCAACTAAGATTCTGAAAGATGGAGAAATTGTAAGTGTAGACGGAGGAAGAGGGAAAGTTTACAGAGGAGAATTAAAATCTAACGGTGGAGAAAGCAATGTTGAGAAAGTAGAAATTAAAAAAATTGTTGAAACTAAGACAAAAATAAAAGTAATGATTGATTTGCCAGATTTTGTAGAAAGAGCAAGCAGGACAGAGTGTAATTCTGTCGGGTTGTTGAGGCTTGAAGGGATTATTGCAAGTTCTGGGAAACATCCAGTTGGATTTTTAAATCACATTGAGAAGTATGGGGAGATATTAGCCAAAGGAATAAGCAAGATTGCAGAACATTTTGAAGAGATATGGGTTAGAACAAGTGATATAAGAAGCGATGAGTTTATAAATTTAGAAGGGGCTCCGAAGGAAAAGGAGATTAATCCAATGCTGGGAATGCATGGGATAAGATTTAGCTTGAAAAATCCATTAATATTAAAAGCAGAATTACTGGCTGTTAAAAAGGTAGCTGAAGAAACAGGAAAGAAGTTAGGAATAATGCTTCCCCAGGTTATTAGTGTTGATGAGGTCAGCAAGACTAAGGAAATTTTTAATGAGCTGAATCTTACAGGCATTAAGCTTGGAGTTATGATTGAAACGCCCGCTGCTGTGGAGATTATTTCAGAGCTTGCCCCATTAATTGATTTTATTAGTTTTGGTACAAATGACCTCACACAGTATACTCTTGCAATTGATCGGGGAAATGGAGATGTTCAGTATTTATATGATGAGCTGCATCCTGCTGTTCTTTCTCAGTTAAAAAAAGTAATTGAAATCTGCAAGGAAAACAATGTTGAATCAAGCATCTGCGGACAGGCTGGCAGCAATAAGGAGATGGTTAAATTTTTAATTGACGCAGGAATTGACAGCATTAGTGTCAATGCAGATGTTGCCCATGAGATATCAGTTTATGTAAGAGAATTAGAAACAGAAAAAGAACTTGTTAAAGAGGTTGACAGTGAGGAAAACAAGGAACAACTTGAAAAAGATAAGCTTGAAGAAATTGAAGATAAGCTTGATGAGGATATTGAAAAGAATGATGAGATAATTGAAGATTTAGGCTTGAAAGAAAATTCAAAAGAAGAAATTGTTGAAGAGCTTAATGGGGAAATTTTGCAGGAACCTAAAGAAGAAATTGAGATTAATGAAGAAGTTCAGCAGGTTGATGAAGAAGAGCCTGTTGAAAATATCAGTGAAGAGCTTGGTGAGGAGCTCGAGATTTTTTAGTTTATATTTGAGTAAATTTTACAAAATTCTTTATTCTTCTGTTTTTGTCGCTTCTTCTATGTCTTTTTCTTTAACTGATTTTCTTCCAGAATATTCAGCATTTTTAACAGCTTTTTTTGCAATTATCAAGGCCCGCTCTTTTACTATATTTTTTAATTTTTTAACAGCTTTTTGGCTTATCCTTATTGCACCTGCACTTTTTAAAACTTTTTTGATTGAATTGTCTGAAAACATTTTTAGTGAATCAAAGCCTCTTTTCTCTTGAATGGAACCTGCCATTTTTTAAGTATGGCAATCATTTCACTATCTTTTTCAACAGGAATTATGAAGCAGCTGTCTGCGATCCATTCTCCAAACCATTTATCTATAATCCCTTTATTTTTTCTGCCCTTCATAAGATAAACAAATTTTACTTTTTCTGAGGATTTTAGACCTGAAAGGTTGTATGAATACAGAATATAAGACAAAAAACCAAAATTTTGTCTAAATGGCTTGTTGCTAAGGATACTTATCCCCTCAACAAGCAGAGTTTTTATTAATGAATTTGGCTTTCTGAAAAAATTATCTACTGTTACAGAGCTTATGTGAATTTCAAATTCTTTTAGCCTATTTTCTATGTCCTTTAGATTTTTTCCTGAAAATTTTTTCCTGAAAACAATACATACGTCTATGTCTTTTGGGAATTCTTTTCCCTTTACTGCAGAACCAAAAAGGAAGATATCTACAATTTCTGCAAGATCAATTCCCTTAAGTTTTGCTTTCAAATAACTGATTAATTTTTTTGGCATTTTCCCTGAAAATCATTGCCTCTTTTTTACCAAGCCTCAAGTTATAGGTTTTAGTATAATCATTAAAGATTGAACTTACAATGAGGTAGACTTCATTGAAAGAGGTTTTAAGAAAAAGAAACCTTTCAGCATGATTCTTTGGAAGCACTCTTTTTAGTTTATAAATATTCAAGTCACAGAGGGCTGCGATTGCCTTGAAATAAGAGTTTATTGCACTATTATACCTGCTTTCTAGAAAATCTCTTTCCGCACTGTCTAAAAATTCTCTGATATTTGCTTTTAAATCCTCTTCTATGCTCATGTTAATACATTAACAAAAAACTACTATTTAAGCTTTTTGGTTAATTGATTTTCTTATACATTTTATAAATATTTTCTTGTAAACTCAAGGAGCAGCTCAAGGAGTTTTTTTAATGAAGAACGTTTTTTCCAGCCATTATAATTAAATGGTTTGCATTTTTTAAGGGTTTTATTAAAATTTTTCCTGAGCTTTTTTATTATTTCTTTATCTTTTCCCAGTAGATTTATTTCAAACTGGTGCATGAAGCTTCTGTAATCAAGGTTTGATGAGCCGAGTAAAAAGAAATCATTATCTATTATTAAAAGCTTAGAGTGAAGCATTTTTGGATAATAGTATATTTTTATTCCAGTTTCATGTATTTTGCCGATATATCTGGTTCTTACTATATCTACAATTCTTGGCTTTGAAATATATGGGGTCATGATTTTTACATTGACTTTTCTTTTTATGGCTTCTGAAAATGCACTTCTTATTGCAGAGGAAGGCACAAAATATGGGGTTTCAATAATAATTTCTTTTTTTGCCTTGCTTATAAGCCGGATATATTCTTTTTCTGTCTGCCTTGAATTGGGAGATGGAATATCCTGAATTATTTCAAAACCTTCATGAAAAAGCCTTTTAATTCTTTTTTTGTTAATTTTTCCGGAAGTTTCCCAGCTTTGGAAAAAGGACCTTGCAAATGCTTTTGCTATATCTCCTTCCATCCTTAAAGTAAGTTCTCTCCAGTTTAAACAATTTTTAGTTATGTTTGCAGAACCAACATACACAATTTTATTATCTATTATCAATAATTTTCTGTGATTTCTTTCATGATTTTTGCTGAAAATTCTTATCACATACCTGAATTCCCTGAAAAATTTAACTTCTCCCCCAAGTTTTATCAATTCTTCAAAATACTCTCTTTTAGCACTTGAGCCCCATGCGTCAATAAATAGCTTTATTTTTACCCCCTCTTTTGCTTTTTTTACCATGGCTTTAAGAAACCTGTTGCCTGTTTTATCTTTATCAAAAATATAGGTCTCAAGGCAGATGCACTCCTTAGCAGACATAATATCTTTTAGCATTTCTTTGTATATTTTTTTTGGATTGTAAATAGGGTTAAAATTTACCATATAGAATCATAGAAATTTGGCTTTATTATTCTTTTGCCATGTTTTTAGGATTATATCAGTTATTGTTAAGTGGTGACAAAATAGAAAGGTTTAAAAAGGAAATTTTTTATGTCAAATATGGAAACTGATAATAGGTATGCAGACCTAATAGGCAATGCTCTTCACCTAATTGGGAAAGACGAAAAAGGTAGAGAGATTTATCACGATAAGAGGGGCAAGGAATTTGTAATAGTTGGAGAAAGATTGGTTTCTTTGCCGGTTCCAACATTACATGAAACACCTTGTGTTAAGATTGGTGAAGAAAATGTTGAATTGGCAATTGTTGTTTAACGTATGAGCTTTTTTATTATTTCTGCCATTGCTCTTACAAAATTATCTGTTTTTTCCTGCCAAATATCAATTTCTGCACCCTTTAGGTTGTTTATGTCTCCATGAACTATTCTCCTATGAAGAAGATATAGGTCTCTGTAATCAGTTACAAAATTCATTTTTAACATTCCTTTGTCTACAAACTGTTCTTTTAGCATTATAGACACATGTTCCGGACTTGGAGGCACTTGTTTTGTGGTCATTAGTGCTGCATGGGCTGAATCGACCATTGCCCAGTAAAGTCCCTCTACTGCTCCTAGTTCACTTGCACGGCTTCTTGCCATGTGTTGTGGTGCTCTTTGGAGAAGAGTGTAAATTGCTTCTGGTGTTGACTTTATTTTTCCCTGCTGTAAAAGAACTTTCAAAGGATTGAAGAATCCTCCCATGTCTAAAATTGTTTCTCCGTATCTTATTACATTTACTACTACTGGATCGCCATTAATTAAGTCCTGCCACCACGTGCTTAACTTTACTGTGTTGATATGGAGCTCTTTTTTGTAAGGGTTTGATTGTATTATTTTTCCAAGCTCTTCCCTGTACCATGCTGTGAGTTCTGCATCCCACTGAATGCTGACGTCATCAATTATTACTATAATGTCTATATCTGAACTGACAGTTGCAGTTGCTTTCACTGAACTGCCAAATAAAACAACTGATTTTATTATTTTGTCAAATTTTAGATAAATTTTCTTAGCAAAATCCAGAGTAATTTCTTTTTCATCAACTAGAGTTAGAGTTGGGTATTCTGGTTTTTTTACAGCTTTTGCAATTTTAGAATCTTTTTTCTCCTCTTTTTTACGTGCCATTTCACACCTCTTATTAATAATAACATATAATCAATTTGCGTTTATAAATGTTTTTCTTAGGGTTTATTCTATTAATTCCAGGTGATTTTTCTGCCTTATAACAAGGCGTTTTCCCGCTTTGATTCCTTTATCCATGCTTGCGATTATATTGTTTTTTCCTAATTTTTCGACAGCCAGGTCTGTATTTTCAGCCCCAAGAATTTTTATTTTAGCTTTTTCTTCTTCTATTGCTTTTTCTGAGATTAGAAGAGCAATTTTGGCGTTTTTTTCTTTTGATTTTTGCTCTAATTCCTGCAGGACTTGACAGGGAATTATTATTTCTGCTTTTCCAAATATGCGTTTTATTTCTTCCTGCCAGTCTATTTTGTATTTAGCACAATAAATAAGAAAATTTGTGTCTAGTATGATTTTCATATAACTGATATGATTTTGTTTTATTTAAAGGTTTTTTTGACAGCTTCCCAGAGTTCGAACAAGTTGTTATTGGTTGTTAATAGCTAAGATATAATTGCGAAATCAGCGAGTTCCGAGCTGATGGAAAAGAGTTTTTTACTTCACTCTCTTCACAATATCAAAGAGAGAGGTATCTTTTTCTTCTAGGAGCCAGGAGTCTGAATCCCTGATTTTCAGCCTTATTATAGCAAGACCTTTTGTTATGCAGGTTAGATTCCAAATTTCCTCGCCCCCCAGATTTTGCAGGACAGCAATTATCTTTGTTACCTGCTTGTTTTTTAGATGGCTTACCACAGCTTCTTTTATTTCTTCTGGAGAAAGATTTATATTTTTAATTTCTTCAAGCTTATTTTTTCCAAGATTCTCACAAATCTGCATTTCAACCTTCTCTCCGAGAGAGAAGGTTGCTATCTTTTCATCTTCGAGAGAGTAATCTATCTGAAAGCTGTCTTTATTTGTTTCAAAATCAAGAATAAGAAATTCTGCACAGAGATATGCTGTTTTATTTTCTTCTCTGAATTTTTTAAATTCTTTGGAAGATTCTAGTTGGGTTAGCAGTGTCATACTCTTTCTTCAATCTCTTTTTTAATTTCTTCTACGAATTTGTCTATTTTTATCCCGAACTTTGGTTTTTCGCCTTTTTTTCTTATTGCTAAAGTTTTTGCTTTTTCTTCTTTGTCTCCAATAACAAGGATATACGGAACTCTTTGAATTTCAGCTTCTCTTACCTTGTTGTTTACAGTTGTATCTTTGAAGTCTGCATCTAATCTTAGATTTGGTATATTCTCCTTGAGCTTTTTTATTATCTCTTTGCAAGCTTTTACATTTCTATCTGTGAAGCTTATTACTTTAATTTGTATTGGAGAGAGCCATGTGGGAAGCTGGCCGTTTGTATGCTCCAGTAATATTCCTATGAATCTTTCTATACTTCCATAAATTGTTCGGTGAAGCATGACCGGTCTTTTTTGTTGGTTATTCTGGCTGGTGTATTCTAACTCAAATCTTTCCGGCATAGACATATCAAGCTGGAGTGTTGCACACTGCCATGTTCTTCCTAATGAATCTTTTATGTGGAAATCAATTTTAGGGCCATAGAAAGCACCATCTCCATTATTTATTTTATATTTTGCTTTTTGCTTTTTCAAAACCTTTTCAAGGACAGCTTCTGTTTTGTCCCATGTTTCATCTGAACCTATTCTTTTTTCAGGGCGGGTTGAGAGTTCAACATGATAAGAGAATCCAAATTTTTTATAAAATTTGTCTATTAAATTCATGACTCCGACTAATTCTTCTTCTAATTGTTCTTCTGTGCAGAAAATATGCGCATCATCTTGTGTGAATTTAATTACTCTAAATAGTCCTGCCAAAACTCCTGACAGTTCTTGTCTGTGAACTGTTCCAAGCTCCCCAGTTCTCATTGGAAGGTCTTTGTAGCTTTTTGGGCTTGCTTTGTATATTAGCATGCCTCCAGGACAGTTCATTGGTTTTACTGCAAAAATTCTTTTCTCATATTCTGTCAAAAATATATTTTCTTTGTATTTTTCCCAGTGTCCTGAAAGCTGCCATAATCTCTTATCAAGAATTTGAGGGGTTGAAATTTCCTGATAACCCGCCTTTCTATGTTCTTCTCTCCAAAAATTTATTAGTTCATTGTAAATAATAAGGCCATTGTTATGGAAAAAAACCATGCCCGGGGCAACTTCATTAAAACTGAATAAATCAAGCTTTTGTCCTAGAATTCTGTGGTCATTACCTTTTAGCTTGCTTGTGTCTAGACGTGTTCTTGAGATCTCTTTTAGCAAGTTTTTGTAATCCACCTCTTTTTCATTCACGTTACTGTCTAATTTAATTTCTCTTGAAAGTTCTGAAAGGGGGTGCCCCTTGCATTTTAGCTCAAATTCTTTATAGTACCCAAATGGAGCTCTTGAAACTTTGAAGTCTTTTTTTAGTTTTGACTCAGTTTCTTTTAAAACTGTTTCTGCTGTTTTTGGAGAAGAGAGATTTGAAGATAGATGGGCATATGGATAGAGAACAATATTTTCTGCTTTTACCTGTTTTGCCAGGTCTTTAATATTTTTCACAAGAAGTTCGATTGCTTTTTCAGGGTTTTTTTCATCTGTTTTTTCAACAGCTGTAAGAATAACTAATGCTTCTTTAATATTTTTCTCTTTTTTATTTTCTTCTGTTAGCTCTTCTGGTTCTTTTAGTGCCTTTTTTAGTGGCTTGAATTTTATATAGTCTACATGTAAGGACAGTATTTTCATAAAAGAAGTAGATAAATCAAGTTTAAAAAATCTTCTATAAAGAGATTTTTAAGTCACAAAAATTCTGAATTTATGAAAAATTTTTGATGTTTATAAAATTAGTGATTAACAAGGTATCACTTTATTTTTATACAGTCTTCTTTGCACTTCTTCTTCTCCTCTTTTTGGCTGTGGATTTAAGAGATAGTCTTTAAATTTCTCATAATTTTCCAGGGCTTTTCTCTCTCTTCTTAAATCTTCCAGATCTCTTTTTATTTTTTGATTTTCTCTGTATATTTTAACAGCCTTATCTATTCCATTGAGCAAAGGAATAATTCCAAGCGCCAAGACTAAAGTGCTGACTACAGCCACTTTAACAAAATTAATCTCTGATTTTTGCTCCAGGTTTTCTGCCATAAAACTAATTAGGTGGGGTATTTTTAAAGTTATAGGAGATATATCTTTCAATGAATAAATGCTTAATGGAGGTTTGTTATAAATTAGATGATTGGTAGAACGGGCGTGGGAGATGTTAAAAACATTCAATATGTTTTAATTATGGAGATGGCGGGAAGGGAGTGTTTCTGGGTGTGAGTTTGGGTTTGGCAAAAGAGGACATTTAGGAAATTAGAAAGTCGTGGAAAGAGAGTATCTTCTGTTGAGATTATTACTAACGGGGAATCAGAAAGGTTTTCTGCATCAGATTTCTTAAGGTTTATAGAAAATATTTAAAAACTTAGTGTTTCTTGTGTTAGTTATGGGTGTTAAAAAGATGGTAGAGAAAGATATTCTGAAAGTTGAGAAGTTTCTTTCTTGCGAGGAGAAAGATAAGAGGGGTGAGCTGGGAGAGGTTGTTTCTGGGAGAAAAGCCAGGAAAGCAGGCAGGCTTGTGACATGGGCAACTGCCGCAGCAGTTGCACTCGCTGGTTTTCTGCCGTTTAAGGCTGCTGTTGATAAAGGTTATGCATCTCCAAAGAATACAACTGTATCTGCTGGAGAAATTGCTATTAAACTCCCAAGTTATCTTAATCTGTTTCCAAAAATCAGGGCACCTATTAAAGAAAATGAAAAATCAGAGGATGTAAGAAATTTTGAGGGAGAGTGGCTTAAGAAGCATGGGTTTTATGATAGGGGTAAAAAGGATTCTGAAACAGAAGAAGTATTAAGGAAAACAAGGGAGGCTCTTGAAACATATCGATCTGGCATTAAAAAACCTTATTTTGAGTTTAAAGAGGGAAAGCTGAACAAAGAGTACAAGGTTGTTTTAGACCCCGGGCACGGGTTTGGAAATAGAAATTCTAAAAAATATGATCCTGGGGCAGTATACGGGAATAGGGAAGAGGCAGCTATTGTTCTTGAACAGGCCAAAATGGTAAAAAAACTTCTTGAAAAAACAGGTGTAAAGGTTATTATGACTCGGGAAGATGGTAAAACTGCTGCTGGTTTATATTCTCGGAAAAAACTTGCAGATAGTAAAAAACCAGATGTATTTGTAAGCTTGCACTGTAATGCTGCAACTAATCCTCTTGTAGCCGGTGTTGAATCTTGTATCCATTCTAATGACAAAGACAAGAAACTTGCAGAATATATCCAAAATAATCTTGTAAGAGATTTAACTGGTCCAAATTTTGATAGGGGGATAAAATTAAGAAGTGAGCTGGTTGTCTTAAAATCCAAAGCCCCGTCTGTTTTAATTGAGTCTGGTTTTGTGAGTAATGCAGGTGAGGGGGAATACTTAGCTGGGAACACGGATTTGTATGCACGAGAAATTGCAGATGGAGTTATACAATATCTTAAAACTGAACCGCAAAATGCATATGGGCAAGTTAAGAAAGAAAAAGTTTCAGGAAAGTATGCAGTCAAAGCGAAAAAAGAAGTTAAATCAAAGTTAGGCAAAACTGCAACAAAAATCCATAAGCCTTTAAAATTAAGTAATTTATTCAATGGTAAGAAAGCTTAATTCTTAAAGATAAATTTATCAAGCTGTTTTTTAGCAAGTTCTCTTCTCTTTTGGTGTTCTTTCAGGAAAGTGTTTATTTTTTCAATTAAAATTTCTTTTAATTCCCCTGTAAGAAGTTTGCCTGACTTGTAATCTTCGTGAATTTTCTTTAGTTTTTTGTCATCTGGTTCAAAAAACATTTTTAAATATTGATAGCTGACATCAATGTCAGGATTTCCTCCTTTTTTTCTATGGAGTTCTATTGTTGGCTGTCCTCCTGAAAATGCGTATTTTTTTATTTTTTTGGAAACTTCTTCTTGAGAGTCAGTCAGGGCAATATATGAATTTGAATCTGATGAAGACATTTTCCCCCCTCCAAGGCCTGGCATGAATATATGATATGTAGAGCTTAGTTGAGTGAACTTTATTTCTTTTACTCTTTGGCTTATGTCTCTTGCAAGTCTTATGTGGGGGTCTTGGTCAATTCCAACAGGAACAATTACTGGAACTGTTTCTTCAAATTCTGGAAGTTGCGGATGAAACATGTCAGATGCTTGCAGTAGTGCAGAGAGCATCTTTCCAGGGCTTATTTCTCCGTAAACTGCTCTGAATTCATTAAATGTTGCGTATCTTGACAAGAGATTTTGCAGTCTGTAATATGCATTTGATTTTTTAGCATCTTTGCTTCTCTCACTTTGAAAGTAGATTTCACAGTTTTCAGATTTTAATCCAAGAGCAATGTAATTAGTGATGTATTGCTCTATTGCTATTTTCCTGCTATCTTCCAAGCTTTGGTTTCTTGCATTATAAGCTTCAATATCTGCTACTGCAATATAAATTTTAGCTCCAAGTTTTTGATAGAATATCATTTGTTGTGCAAGGAGCATATGCCCGATATGGAATTTGCCAGTTGGCATTAAGCCAGTCATCATGACAAATGGTTTTTTGTTTTTAGCAGCTTCCAGAATTTTTTGAATATCTCTGTGTGCAAAAACCACCTTTCTTCTGAACAACACATTTTTGTTAAACACTTCTGGAAGTTCTTTTATAGGCGAGATTCCAAACTCTTTTACAAGTTTCTCATAATTAATATCCCCAGAAACTTCCCAAGGAGTTAGTTTGTTCTCTTTTGCCATCTTAAGAATAATAAAACAAGATTTATAAAACTTTACAACAAAACTAGGGCAAATGGGACATCTTGGATTGTTGAAATGCCTTCTTCTTTAATTACTCCGGCTTTTAGCGCAAGTTCAATTGCTTTCTTACCTACTATATTGAATGTTACATCTTCTTTTTCCAAGTCTTTCATTAGTTCCAGAACTTCTTCTTCTGGTTTTTCTTCTCCATTAAAAAATTCATTTAAATGAAGCTGTTTTCTGCCTTCCTCAAACTTTTTACCAATAAGCTCAGAATCACATACTGCGACCACATCTCTATATGACTTGTGTATCTTCACAAGCATCTTCACTCCTCTTTCTTAATTTTTTCAGCATCTGCTTTAGAGAGCATTTTGCACATCTTTGTTCCACATAGAGCACATATTGCTCTTGCCATAAATCCTCCTCTGGCAGTTTGCTCTACTTTGATGTTTTTCATCTCTCTTTCTGCTTTGCATTTCATACATCGCCCTTTTAACATTTTTCCCTCCACTCTTTAGACAGTTGCGTTATTTTTAAAGCTATCTGTTTGATTTTGATAACAATTTATTTGATAACTTACAGAAAAAGGAATTAATAATCAGATTTTTTTAGAGTTCTTGACATTTTACTTTTTGATGGTGCTTCATTGTTGATTGATAAATTTTCAAACTCCGGATAGTTGGCACAAGATAAGAGTTCGGGGATTATTGTCTTATAAAAATAATCTCTATAGAGCTATATCAAATTTTAGATTTAACAGAGTGCTTGGCACCGCAGGCCATACAGTGCAAGAATAAAAATCTATCTTGTTTTGTCAGCTCTGTATCTGGTTTACCGCACTCTTTGCAGATTACAAAGTCTTCGGCATATTGTTTTATCTTTTCGTTTATTCTCGAGGATGGAATTTTTGTGTCTAATATGAGCCGGTCTCCTTCAACAACTCCGGATGTTGCCAGTTCTCTTAACAAAAATTTAAGGAATTGTTCTTTGTTTCTTCTTAAAACAGAGGCAATTTGCGAGAAGTTTGTTATTATTGTTTTTTTGCCTTCTATATGGCCTGTAACCTCGGGTATGGTAAACCTTTCCCCATGTTCAACTGGTTTTACCTCTTTGTATGCTTCATTTAACAATTTTTCATATTCTTCCATTGGTTAATATTATATTCTGGGTTTTTAAGGTTTTTTAGTATGCTTTTAGGTATACAAATGTTTTTAATTAGAAATGAATGGAATTATTGTGGTTTATTTTCAAGTTCATATGCAACCTCTTGGAGAGGGAAGCAGTGATGCTGTTGTTGTGGATAATTTTCATCCCAAACGGGAGGAGGCTGCTAAGAAACTTTTAGAGGGAAGGATAATAGGGTCAATGGAGAGTTATGCTAATGTTATTGGTGAATGGTCTGGGGTTCCAATGACTTTAGAGTTTTCTGAGAGGGGATTAAACCATATAATGCTTCCGTTTAGAAGTGGTTTAGATTTGTGGGTTGAGGAAGAAAAATATCGTTCCCATAATATTCATTCTTTTCAGGATGCTGGTGCAGTAACTGCAGTTATAACATGTTATCTTAATTGGCTTAGTTTTGCAATAAACGATATTGGGAAATAAGTTCAACCTAGAAACCTCAATCTTCCAGGTCTAGGCTCGTATACAAGACCGGCTTCAAGAATCTTTTTTATTTCCTGATTTACAAATTCTGCATCTTCCTGCATTTCCAGAATAATTCTTTCAACATCTATTCCCTCTGGCTCTGATTTTTTCACTTTGTCCAGAATCTTATCCCTTACATCAATTGGAGCTTTGGTTTCTTTAAATGTTTCAAGCTTTCTTACAAGTAGGTATCTTGGGTCTATGTTTTTTATAATTTCTGCAAGAATATAAACTTCATTATTAAAGATTCTTAGTAAACCAATTACATTAACCGTGTTTCCCTGTGTTATTTCCTTATATTTATCTACATCTTCTCCAAAAACTCTTACTTTTATTTGCCCTGAAGCATCATCAAGAGTGATTGAAAGAAACTTTTTTTCTCCTTCTGATTCGTATTTTTCCACAATATTTGCAATAAGGTTTACTCTTACAACTCTTTTATTATCTGATTCTACAAACTCAAGCCGGTCTTCTTTTATTTCTTGCCTTCCTTTAAGAATATCTCCGATTCTAAGTTTGTAGGCTGTTTGCCTTTTGTTTAGTTCTGCCATTTTTATTATTTATTTTCTCTTCTTTTTAAGTTTAATTATGCTGGATTATACTTTTTGTTGCAGTTTTTCTGCAAATTCCTTATTTTATTTCTTTTATGTCTGCAATGTTATACTTTTTGAACATATCCTTTTTTTGGAAGGAAGATGTCGCCTGATTGAGTTAGTTTTTGCAGGCTGTCATCAATTTCCTCTGCACTTAGCTTGCCTTGAAGCTCTTCTTCTATTCTTGTTTTTGGAATAAGCTTTCCGAATTTTGATTCTAGTCTTGAAAGGGTTTCTCTTACTATGATTATTTTGCTTCTCTGGCTTGTTGATACTCCTGTGACAATTCTGTCAATGTCATATGTTTTTGTTTCATAGTCATATCCGAGATGTGACAGGTAGAATTGCATTAGTTCAATTGCCTGTTTTGCATCTTGTTTTTCAACTTTTTTGTTTAGCCTTGCTTTTGCAGCAGCTTCACTTAACCTGATTAATGCTTCCAGTTGTCTTGCAGAGATAGGAATTGGTCTTGAAATAGAATCTCCGCTCACAGGGGTATTCCTTAATGTGACATAGAAATTTTTAATTTCTTCTACAGCTTCGTTAGTTAGTTTTGGTTTAATTGTTTGTTTTGCATAAGCTACGTATTTTCTTAAAAGTTCCGGGGAAATTGCTTGTTTTGCACCTTCGTCTTTGTGTTCCTGCAAAACATGCGATGCAATTGCTTCGTCTTTTACTTTATCTGGGATGTCTTTTAATACAAAGATGAGGTCAAATCTATTTATAAGTGTTGGAGGAATGTCAATTTGCTGGCTTATTGGCTGGAATAAATCAAATCTTCCAAATTTTGGATTTGCAGCTGCTAAAACACTTGTCTCTGCCCTCAATGTGGCCTGCACATTAGCTTTGCTGATTGTTACTGTTTGCTGCTCCATTGCTTCGTGCATCGCACTTCTGTCCTGCGGGTCCATTTTTTCAAGTTCATCTATACAAACAATTCCTTTATTGCTAAGAACCATTGCTCCTGCTTCTAATGCCCACCCTCTTAAAAATTCATCTCTCACAACTGTTGCAGTTATTCCTGCTCCGGATGCTGCCCTTCCAACAACATATCTTCCTTTTGGAGCAATTCCTGATATGAACTTTAGCAATACAGATTTTGCAACTCCAGGGTCTCCTACAAGAAGAATATGGCTGTCTCCCCTGATTTCTGTTCCATCTGATTTTTTCTTTTTTACTCCCCCAAAAAGCTGAAGGACAATAGACTGTTTTACTTGCTCATGTCCGTAGATTGAAGGGGCGATGCTCCCAATTAATTTTTCGTATATTCTTTTGTCTGCTGCAAGTTCTTTTATCTGGCGTTCATCTTCTTCAGTTATATCTAAATCTTCATATGTTTCTTCTAATGGGATGATGTTGTTTGCTTCTATTGCCAGTCCAAAACGTGTTGAGAGTGCTCCTGTTGGGAGAGGTTGTGGAACTTCTTTTAAAATTCCAACAATTTTTACTCTGCTTCCGGGGGTTGTTTTTTCCTCCATTTTAGGCTCTACTAAATCTTTTTTGAGGAAGATATCCATTCTTCTTGGTTGTTCTCCCCCCACAAGGCTTTCAGGGCTTTCTTCGATTACAACTCTTTGGGCATCTACCATTTCTTTGCTTATTAACCTGAAACTGCCTTTTCTTCCACATGAACATCTTGTTGGCTCTCTGAATTTTTTCTCTATTTGGAGAACAGAGATTATTGTTCCACAGGAAGGGCATTCAAATTTTGCATTAACTACCTGCGGTCTTACATCTGAAGCTTGCCTTACTATTCCTTCTACACAGATTAAGCTGTTCAGGTGCTTGGCTCTTATGTTTCTTACTTTTATTGTTTGGGTTTCAGGAAGGTCAATAAATCTTACTTTGGCATCTTTCACTAAGCCAGATTCATCTAATGCCAGCTCTAAAATCTGAAATATCTCTTCAGGGTTTGAGAGCAGACTGTCTCCAAGGGCATGTGAAAATGAAGAAAGGTCTGAAAAATGAAGATATATTACTTTTCTTCCTTCTCTTATACTTTTCCCCACTTCTTTTTTGTAGAAATCAAAAAATTTCTTTGCTTCAATTATCAGGTCCTCTGTTTTAAGTTTTTCGGGCATTTTCCTCTTTTCCTATAAAGTTTGATGAATTGATTTGCTTTTATTCTTTTCTATTCTTTAAGATATATTTTTAGAGGGTATTTATTATTCTCTTATCATTTCTGGAAATTCTGTCTAAAGGTCAAATAAAGCCATTAAAGCATATGCTTCAAGAGAATAGTCTACATTATGTGAGCTATACCTTATTTGTTCTTCCTTATTTTCATGATTTAATAAATAATCTTTGGAATGGCAGTCTATTTCTGGTCATGTTCTTTTACCACCATTGCAAGTGAATTGAGTTATAAGAGCAGTATTCTCATTAAAATCAAATGGTTGCCAAACAATTTTATCTATAAGAGTTTTATTTATTACTTCTTGACATTATTGTCAGGGGATATCTATTTTATCATGGAAATGTTTAGAAGGTTTGAAGATATGAATTTTTAGGGGAGAAAGAGCATAAGTTGGACAACTTAAGGATTTGTGAGGGTATTTCTGTTGAAAGATTTAAAGACTGCAAGGATATTGTAGTTAAAGAAGATGGAATGGGTTCTTATTTATTGATTCTTTTCATAACTTCTTTTGTATTTTTGATTAACTGTTTCATTGAGTCATTTAACTGGGCTCTGTTTTTTGTTCCAGTGCATACAAGTTTTCCATTGCTGAATAAGAGAAATGTTGCTGTTGGATCATCAAGTTTGTAAACAAGCCCCGGAAACTGTTCTGGCTCGTATTCTGTGTTTGGAAGCTCTAAGGCAAGAATGTTAAGATTAAATGGCATGTTTATTGCTCCTGAAGCCACTATGTTTTGAACTGTGATTTTTGGTTTTTCTGTAATTCTTACATTTATTCTCCTTAGCTGTTTTATTACACTATCAATTACTTTTTTTACCTGGTCTATGCTTTTTGTCCCAGTGCATACCAGGTTCCCCGATGAGAATACAAGCACTGCTGATTTTGGGTTTTTTACTCTTAAAACTAATCCTGGAAATTGTTCAGGATTATATTCTGTGTTGCCTTGTGTTCTTGCGAGTTTTGTAAGAGAAACAGGCTTTCCAAGAGAGGTTGTAGCGACAATATTTTGTACTTTTAAAGAAATTTTTTCCATGATATGGTTTATAAAGAAAATTGCTTTATAAAGCTTTCGGTTGTTTGCCCTCGAGAAAGAATTTGGGTATTTATTCTGTCTCTGATTGGTGAGAACATTTTGATTTGAATTTTCTTAGTATTTCCATAATTGTTGAATAAAACACCAGATTATGGATTGTTGCAAGTTCAATTGCTTTTTTGTCTTTTTTTAAGAATAAGGAGTGCAATTCCTGAAGATTATGATTTTTGCATAATTCACAGTTGCAGAATTTTGAGGCATTGATTTTGCTGTTTTCGTGTTTTCTTTTGATTCTGATTGCCGTGAAAAAATTATCTTTAAATGGGTTTATTTTTTTTGGATTTTTTGTGAAAATATAGAGCTTTTTGTGCCTTGCTTCTCTTGTGGGAATTACGCAGTCAAACATATTGTAGCCAAGCCTTACACATTCTATAATGTCTTGTGGCTTCCCAATTCCCATCGCGTATTTAGGCTTGTCTTTTGGAATTAAGCTTGAGGTGTATCTTAAAATTTCTTTAAGAAGTTTCCCATTGTCAATAGGCCATCCTCCAAAAGAATAGCCATCAAAACCAATTTTTATAAGCTTTTCTGCACATTTTTTTCTTAACTTTTTATTATTTCCCCCTTGAATGATTGCAAATAAAAGAGGTTTTTCTTTTTTATTTTTTGTAAGTTTTAAGAATTCTTTTTTGCATTTTTCAGCCCACTTTATTGTTCTTTCGACTGATTTTTCCTGCTCTTTTTTGTTTTGGCTTGCTTTTGTGCAGTCATCTAAACACATGATAATATCGCTTCCAATTTTTATTTGGGTTTTGATGCAGTTTTCAGGTGTGAGAATTATTTTTTTATTATCAATTTTGAAGTGAATCTCATTATCAAGTATCTTTCCGTTCTTTGGGGTATTATGGATAAGAGACATGATTTGAAATCCCCCTGAATCTGAGATAATTGGCTTGTAGAATTTCATTAGATTATGGATTCCGCCTTTCTTGCCGGCTTTGAGGTGTGTTTTTTCTTTGAGAAAATGGTATGCATTTACAACAACGCCATCAACATTAAGTTTTCTTAGTTTTTTATTGTCAAGCCCCCGAATTTGGCCGTATGTTGCATCTGGGAAAAATGCTGGAAGTTTTAGATTTCCACGAAGTGTTTTGAGTTTCATATTTAGAAAAAAACAATGGCAGTTAAAAATCTATGGAGTAAGCCTATCTCTATCTCTTGGGAAAAGTGTTGCTTCTTTGATGTTGTCAAATCCACAGATGATTTGGGTAAATCTTTCCAGACCTATTGACCATCCCGCGTGATATGGTGCTCCGTATCTGAAAGAATCTATGTAACTTTGAAAGTTTTTAGGATTCAATCCTTTGACTTTTAATCTTTCTATAAGAAGATTTGGAAGATGGATTCTTTGTCCTCCTGAAGATATTTCTATGCCTTTATAAATTGCATCAAATCCTTCTGAAAGTTTGGCATCTTTTTCTCCGTTTTTAGGGTAAATATAAAATGGCTTTAAAGAGAGAGGCCACGAATGCACAAAAACAATTGTGTCAGGGAATAGCTCATTTAGCTTTTTCTCTGCTTCTGCTGATAAATCATCCCCTTCTTCAATCTTAATTTTATTCTTTTTTAACAGTTTTATGGTTTCTTCGTAAGTAATGTACTTTGCTGTTGGAATTTTTAATTTTACATCTAGAAGCGTTAGTTCTTCTGGGTTTTTTTCAATTATTTGCTTTACCATATACTTTACAACTTCATCCTGATATTTCATTATATCCATCTGGTTGCAAAAAGCAACTTCAATATCCATTTGTCTTATTTCGTTGATGTGGCGTGTTGTGTTGTGTTTCTCTGCTCTCCAGACAGGAGTTATCATAAATGTTTTTTCTATTGAACATGCAAGCATTTGTTTGTACAGTTGAGGAGATTGAGCTAGGAAGGCTTTTTTTTCAAAATACTGGACAGGGAAAAGCTCTGTTCCACCTTCTGATGCAGCTGAAATTACGCATGGTGGCTGCATTTCTATAAATCCTTGATTATAGAAAAATTCTCTAAATGCATTAGAAATTGTATTTTGAATTTTAAACACTGCCTGTGTTCTTTTTCTATGTAGGTCTAAAAATCTGTAATCGAGTCTTTTTGGAAGCTCTGTTTTTGAGAAATCAGAGACATCAACTGGAAGGGGATGCTCTGCTTCTGCTATCAAGTCTATTTTTTCAGGGATAATTTCAAATCCTCCTGGTGCTTGCTTGCTTTTTACAATTTTACCTTCTATGCTTAATACAGATTCACGCAAGCTGGCCATTAAATCATAAAGATTTTTATCAGCTTTCGCTTTCATGTATGTAACTTGGATAATCCCTGTTAAATCTCTAAGAAGGAGAAATCTTATTTTGCCCAGGTCTCTTGTTTCATGAACCCAGCCTTTAACAAGAACTTTTTCTTCTTTTCCTTTGTTAAAGATTTCCTGAATATAGCTTCTTTCCATAGTTAAGATATAGATGAGAGATTTATAAAGTTAATGATAAGCCTTCTAGAATTCCCTGCCTTAGTGGTTTTAGGCAGTTTGTAGTTCTTTTTCTAAGCTGTTTTGGCATCTTATATCTGTGTTTATTCCACTTCTTTTTTAGTATTTCGGAAATCTTCATTAACTTCAGATTTCCAATAATCCCTAAAAACTATAAAAGTTTTTTTAGTATTTCCATGACGTCTTTTCCTGAGATGCCTTTGTGTTTCTGCATCATCAGCCCCATATAGGCATTTATGCTTAGATTTGGCTTTTCTTTTATAAGTTTCCTGATTTCTTCTTCGAGCTTTATTTCTTTTTTCTCAAGTTTAAGAGCTTCTTCAAGTTTCTTTCCTTTTGCAAGTTCCTGCAGAATTTGCTTGACATCTTCTTCTCTTAGTTTCTTTTTGGCAACTTCATGAATTATGCTTTCTATGATATCTGTTGACAATCTTTTTTCTTTTTGTTTTTCATCTAGCTTTTCTTTGCTTGCGATTTCTTTAGGCCAGAGCACCAAAGATTTGACAATAAAGTCTGGCTTATTGTAGAGCTTAATTAGGGCTTCAAATTCATCAAGCTTGTTTTCTGATAAAAGAAGCTTTATCATCTCTTCACCTAACCCCCGTTCTCTTAGCTCTCCTCTTATTTCTGATTTTAGTTTGGGAAGAGATTTTTTAACTTCATTCATCAGCTCTCTTGAGATTTTTAAAAGAGGCAAATCTGTTTCAGGATACATTCTTGAAGAACCGGGCATTGGTCTTAAAAATTCTGTATGTCCAGTTGGAAGAGCTTTTCTTACTTCTGATTTGCTTTTATTTTCTTTTATTAGTTTTTTTTGCCTTTCAATTTCAGTTAGAATTGTTTTTTCTATTAATGCTGGTTCTTGGACACCTTTAATTTCTATTCTTTCTCCTTGTTTTATTTTTGATTTTTCTTTCAGTTTTATAGACATGTTTACATCCTGTCTTATTGTTCCTATCCCTCTTTTTACTTTGCATGCCCTTAAAATCTCTCCAAGATGAAGAGCAGCTTCTTTAGCTTGTTTAGGGTTATTTATGTCGGGAGAAGTTGCAATTTCTATCAAAGGAATTCCAAGCCGGTCTAATCTATACGTTGTTTTCTTTTCTGTTTTGCTGATTATTCTTGCCGCATCTTCTTCTAACATCACAGCGGATATTCTTACTTTACCTGATTCTGTTTCCAAAAAGCCATTTCTTGCTATTAAGACGCTTCTTTGAAAGCCAGAAGTATTGCTACCATCTATGACTGTTTTTCTCATTATTTGAGTTATTGGAAGAATTTCACAGTTTAGAAATAATGCAATCTGGATAGCAATTTTTAGAGATTCTTGATTAGTTAAATGTGGGGGCTCTTCATCAAGTTCTACAAGACAGCATGAATCTTTATCAACCTGATAGGCAAAATCCCTTTCTTTTGCAGCCTCGTGTTTTGCCGCTATGTCTACTTCTCCTGTTTCTCCTGCAACAGCAACAATTTTTCTTTCAACAACATAATCTGTTTTGTCTGTAAGAACAGAAGGGCATGAACAAAACAGCTTGTTAGTATCGAGCTGTTGATGGATTTCCAGCCCACATTTTAATATGATTTCTTCTGCCATAAATAGAAGAAAGAAGAAGGGTTATTTAAATTTGGTGCTTATTATTTAAGATACTCAGATAGGCTCTCTTTTATTTTTCCAAGATTAACTGGGTTAACATTTTTAGGGTCAGCACCAACACATCTAGCAATATCTTGTAGAAACTCTAAATATTCTGAACTTATTTCAAATCTTTCAATTTCGGGTAAATAATTTTGTCTTCCTTGGGCATTGATAGGACCTACTTTTAGTCTTACAGTATTAAGGTCAACATTATCCATCGTAAAAATTTTACTAAAATTGATCCTTCTTGCGATTTTCTTGTTCATTAGTCTACTAAAAGAGTGGGTTATTCTTTTACCTCTATTTTCAGTTATTCCCAAAATTTGATAAGAAATTTTTTTCCCTAATTTCCTAGTATAGTGTTTTAGTGCTTCTATTTCATTTTCTAATCCCTTTGATCTTTCTCTTGCTAAATCTTCAATTGCCCGCCTAAATTGGATGTATCCCTTGACAGCAGATGATCCAGAAATAACTTCGTCAATTGTCATTATTTTTAAACCTTCATTTGCATAATTTTCCCTTAAGAAATTAATATCCCACTTTCGCATTAATTCATCTCTGTTTGCAAACCTGCTTGAGTTTGGGGGATAACTTACAATTTCTAATGGAAAATGTCTATTCACTATCGATAAAACATCTACAAATGGCACAGCCCCTATTACTGGGGCCAAGATATGGTCTGGTTTTTCCATTGAAATTATATCTGCAGCTTTTTTAAATCCTTTTGTAAACTCTTCAAGTTCTTTTTGAGTATACTGTTTCATGTATTTATTTAGTTAAATTCGCTATATAAATCTTTCTGTTATCGTAACTTAATAATAGTGAATTTAAGATTATACAACCCTTATAATATTCCCATATTTATCGAGTTCAATGAAGTGTTTTGTTTTGTCTTCTAAGAAATCTCTGCATTGGTTTTCAGGAATGTTATCTTCTTCAGTTCTTGGATTATGAACAATATCAACAGAATAGTTTCCTATTGTTCCCAGACACTGGCTTGAAAAGTTAATGCCTTCTGCTCTTTTTTCTTGGAATAGCTGCATTGCCCGGCTTATTGTTATTTGCTGTTCTGGTACATCGCCGGGAGTATTGGAAGGAACACTATGTTCTACATATTCGCCTGTTTTGTCTTTTATCCCGGTGTCTTCATCTCCACCAACAATAAACCTGAGAAAGAACCCTGCTAATAAGAGTGCTATGACCATTAAGACAACTAGATGTATTTTTTTCATATTATTTTTTTCTTAGAATTTTTTTAATTTCATCAAGCTCTTTTTGAATATTTTGAATCTCTCTTTCTGCTTTTTTGTTTATTTTATAATCATATTCTGTTCTTAATCTGTCTCTTTGCGCTTCTCTGTTTTGGCTCATAAGGATTATGGGGGCTTGTACTGCCGCTAAACAAGAAAGTATTAAATTAAGCAGGATAAATGGGTATGGGTCCCAGGGTTTTCCGAGTTCATAGCTTATTAGAAAATAACTGTTTAGAATCATCCAGATTATTAGGAGTACCATAAGAAGGACAATAAATGTCCAGCTTCCTGCAAAACCTGTGAGTTTGTCTGCTGCTTCCTGCCCAAATGTCAGTTTGTGGCTGATATTGTTCGGTTTTATTTCCTCTTTTTTCATTTTTTTAAAAAGATATTGGGGTATAAAAAAGTTGTGGGGGATGATACTTTTACTGGCTCCTATCGCTCGCCAGACTTAAGATGCCCTGCTCCACAAGCTCGGGGCTCGCCTTTTCCGCAGTTATATTAAATGTTAATAATAAATAAACAATTTTTGATAGGAGACATGGGATTTTGTTAATAACTAAAAGACTTTTTATATCTGGTAGAGGGGGCAGCAAAAATTAGTTTGGGTGGCAAGAAAGCTGGAAAATGGGTTTATTCTTCAAGTCGCTTGTTAATTTCGCCTGAGAAATTCTTCGTCATTAGTTTTTTGATTTCATCTTTTGAGTAGTTATGGGCAAGAAGCCAGCCAAGTTTTACAAGTGCTGTTTCTGAAAGCATGTCTTCTAAGAAGATTATGCCGGTTTTTATGAGTTTCCTTCCAGGAGAATATACATGGGGCTCTAGCCTTCCGTAAATTGTTTGAGGGGATGCACAGATTATCAAGCCGTTGTCAATTGCTTTTTTTATTGCCGGAAGAAGATTATTTTCAGCTTCATCTATTGCAAGATGACCCAGTCCTGCTACTTCTATTATGATTCCATCGTATTTTGAGGAATAGTATTCAATATCTTCTGGTTTCATTCCTGGGAAGAATTTTACCAATGCAACATTTTTGTTAAAAACAGCATCTATTTCTGTTTTCATAATGTTTCTTTTGTTATAATCCTGAAGAATTTCTATTTTATCTGGCCAGATTTTTGCAATTGGTTCTTTGTTTACACTTTTGAATGCATCTCTTCTTGATGAATGAAGCTTTCTTGCTTTTGTTCCAGGTATTGCATAACAAAAGTCATCATTCATTGAAGCGTGACCTACAAGCATGACTTCTGCAATGTCACTTGTTGCCGTCTTTGCTGCACAAACTAGGTTGAGGACAGCATCTGAGCTTCCCCTGTCTGTGCTTCTTTGAGAGTATGTCAGGATAACTGGCTTGTTCAAATTTTTTAACATAAAACTTAAAGCAGAAGAAGTGTAATGAAGGAAATCTGTTCCGTGTGTTATAATCACTCCCGAGATGTCGTTGTTGTTAAGAAGCTTTTCTGTTAGTTTTGCAAGTTTTATCCATTCTCTGCTTGACATGTTTTCGCTTGCTATCATAAAAGGTGTTTCTATTCTTATTATGTTGCAGATTTCTTTTATTTTTGGAGAGAGTTCTATTAATTGTTGGGGAGAAGAGAGCCAACTTACACCGCCTGTTGCAGGGTCAAGTTTTGAAGAAATTGTTCCGCCTGTTGCTATTAGTGCAATATTTGGAAGGTTTTTCTTTGTTTCTAATTTTTCAAGCTTTTCCTTTTTAATTTCAGGGTTTTTCAGGATTTCTATTGTTGTTATGTCTTCTTTTGCTAAGCCAACATTATATCCAGAATCAATTTTTATGAGGAGTATTCCTGATTCGTAGCTTTCAAGAAGCCTGCCCTCATATTCTTTTTTTCCAGAAACAGCTTTTATCCTGCTTCCAATATCAATTTCTTTTTCTATTTTTGTCATTTATCTTTTAAGAAGAAGGAATATAAAAACCTAACTGCTGAAAAATTGGCTGAATCTCTTGCCTTTTTCCTTCACGAGTTGGAGAGAGACAAGGAAATTTTTCCCAGAATCAATTAAATTTTCTGGTTTTAGGAAAAACCAGCCCTCTCTGTTAAATCTTACTGCTATTACTGGCTTTAATCCGAAAACTTCTGAGAAAATTAAAAAGTCTTCTATTTGTCTCTTGCTTATGTATTTGCTTGGCTTTTTGCTTGCTTTGCACTCGATACAGTATTTTTGATTTGGCTTGCCTGCTATCAAGTCACATGATGCGTTTTCCATGACTCCAGAGCCCGCAACTCTTACAGCTCTGAAACAGTTGTCAACAAACATCTGGTATAATTCTCTTTCAGCATTTGCACCCTTTTCTTTATTTCCCATGTTTTATTCTATCCTGCAACCCCCCACAAATTCTGTGTTGATTATGTGAATTTCATCAATTTCATCTAAAATTTCATTATGAACTGATGATGGATTATAAAATAAATGGGTGATTATTCCGCAGTCTTTTGCCTTTTTTATTGCAGGAATAAAATCAGAGTCTCCTGCAATTAAAATGATATGCTGGACTTGTTTTTCATAGGATATGTTTGCTGTATCTAAAGACATCAAGACATCTATCATTTTTTGTTTAAACTGGTTTCTTATAATTTGAAGTTTCCCAAGTTTAATTTCAAATATTGGAAGTCTTTTAAGGTTTGCTAGAAATTTTTGCATATTAGCTTTTCTGCTTATATCTTGGGGATTGTTATTTCTTACTAATGGCAGGCAATGATAAAAATAGGTTCTTAATCTTCTTAATTTTAAATCACTACAAATTTTTTCAGAAAATTTTAAATAATCTACTTTAGCCTCACTAAATTGGGATTTAAGAATTTTGTTGATATAACTTCCATTTATAAATATAGCACATTTTTCAGAATCACTCATTTTAATGATAAAAACCCATTGATTGGCTTGCGCTAATCAATGGGGAAGATTATAATTATCATAACTCTTTAGACTATTTAAACTTTTTTCTTTATTTTATTTTATAACCTATCAAAAGGGCTTTTAATCTTTATCATATTTGGAGCTGCTGTGTGAAGATAAATCATTGTAGCTTCAGGACTTTTATGCCCTAGTAATGTCTGTACCTCACTTACAGAACAGCTATTTTCAATTAAATGAGTCGCAAATGAATGCCTTAAGGTATGCGGATGAATTTTCTTTTGAATGCCTGCTAATTTGCCAGCTTTTTCAACAATCTTTTGTAAACTGCTTATGCTGTACACTTTGTTTTTATTATTAATAAATAAAAACTCTTCTTTGTTTCTTCCTACAGATAGCTGAAGTAAGACTCTTTCAAGTTTTTCAGCTATAATAAAGATTCTGTCTTTTCTTCCTTTACCTTGTCTGACAAACCCGTATTTTTCTTTAAAATTCAAATCTTTTAACTTTAGGTTTAGCAATTCACTAGCCCGCAGCCCTGCAGAATACAATAAAGCAACCATAATTTTATGTTTATGATTTTTTGTATTATCAATTAGTTTCTTAACTTCTTCTTTTGTCAATATAATTGGAAGATTTTTTGGAATCTTAGAGTATCTTATATCAACTCTGAAATTTCTTCTTAATATTTCTTCAAAATAAAATTTAAGAGCATTAAGATAAATATTAATTGTGTTTCCAGATTTTCCTCTTTCACTCATTTTTTCAAGAAACTCGTGCACATCTTTCTTTGTAACATATTTTGGCTCTTTTTTACACCAAAGAAAAAATCTTTCTACACATTTTTGATAGGTTTTTATAGTTTTATCAGAAAATCTTCTTCTTGAAGCCTCTTTTTCAATAGCTTCACTGACTCCCATAGATTAATTAATCGGTAAAAATATAAAAGCTTAAACATAAACTACAAAATTGCAACAAAACTGCCAAAAACCAGCCTGATGGCAGTTAAAAAATAGCCCTCACAGACCGTAATATGCCTCAATTTGCCCTTTTCGGCATATGTGCTGTTATGTGCATTCAAAAAATATTTTTCTAACGGATAATAAGGAGTGATAGGCTTTCTAAAAGGAATAAATTTGATTTTTTCTTTATTTAAAGAGGGGGATAATATGGTGTTTTCTCCACTTCGTTCCGAAAACTTTATTAATGTAATTAAACAACTAAATCATATGACAACACCAAACTTAAAATTTGAAGAAGCATTTTATCTTCCTAGTGGAAGAGTCTTTATGCTAAAAACAAAAGACAATTATCCAATAGAATGCACAGAAATGAGAGATGTTTCTGTGGGTGGAAAAGAACATTGGGAAGTAAGAAATAGTCAAGACCCACATATTATTTGGAAACATCTTAAACCATATAAAGAAAAATGGCTATTAACCGTTTCAACTCAAAAGGGTTGTCCGCATAATTGTAAATTTTGCGATGTTTCGCCATTAAAATTTAAGGGAAATTTAACTCAAAAGGAAATTGAAAATCAAGTTAAATTTTTATTAGAAAATACTCCCTATGTTAAAAAATCTAGCAAAGTAAAAATTGGTTTTGCAAGAATGGGAGAGCCAGCCCATAATCTAAAGAATGTTTTGTCCGCAATGAAAAATTTGCCCAAAATTACAAAATCTTTAAAGAAAGATTTTAATTGGCTTCCTTGTTTTAATTCTATTTTGCCAAGAAAAACAATAGAAGGAAAAACAGGTTTTGATGTAATTGATAAAGTGATTGAACTTAAAGAGAAAACATACAACGGATTTTTGCATTTTCAAATTAGTTGCAATTCTACTGATGAAAATTTAAGAAAAAAACTTTTTGGTGGGGCTGATGTTTTAACAATTAAAGAGATTATTGAATATATAAATAAAAAAGATATACACAACAGAACAATCACTTTAAATTTTATAGTTATGAAAGATGTTCCGGTGGATGTAGATTATTTGATGAGTTTGGGATTAAATCCTAAAAAGTTTATGGTTAAACTTATTCCCTTGAATAATACAGAAAATGCAAATAAGAATAATTTGGAAACATATGCTAACTATTCAAATTATGAAGATTTAGTAAAATTAGGAAAGGAATTTGAAAAACATAAAATTCCTACCGTAATTGATGCAATAGCAAAATGTGAAGAAGCAGGTTTATGTTGTGGTCAATTAGCTCATATATTTTTAGAAAATAAAAATGGAAAATAATATGAATATTTTATATCATGGCAGGTTTCAACCGCCACACAAAGGACATATTGAAGTAATTAAATTTTTTCTAAAAAAATATCCAAAATCAAATTTGATTATTTCTTTAGATATAAGAAAAAAAGATTTGAATAATCCTTTTTCTTATGACTTTAGAAAAAAGATATTTTTAGACAACTTAAAAGATTTTCAAAAAAGAATTATCTTAACTAAACATAAATGTATAAAACCGACTTTTCAAGGATGCCTTCCTCCAACTTTTGAAGATGCAAAAAAATTTGGCAAGATAGATTTAGTTGTTGGCGGTCCAGAGCTTCCAAAAGAAGTTAAAGATTTTTGGAAAAGTAAAGGGATAAAAACAGAAGTTGTCAAAAAAAGATTCTTTGATATTTCTGCCACCGAAATAAAAACAATTCATAATCCTAAAGATTTAGGTTTTTCAATAATAACTGCTTTTGGATGTAAACATAATCATGGTTATTGCGTTTGGAAAAGATTCCATAAATTGAATAATCTTAAAACAACTTATGAAAATACTAATTGGATAAAATTAGAGGAATTGATTCATTGGTATTCAGGCAATAAAATAAACATTTCCGGAGGATTAGACCCTTTATATAATTTTGATAAGAATAAAATCTGGTGGGAAAAACTTTTTGAAATTTGCAAAAAGTATAACAAATTGATTGATGTTCATACGAGGGAATTTATTTTTGATAAGGATTTTTTAAAAAATATTAATAAAATAGTTTTTTCTTTTGATAATCTTGAAGAAATAAGACCTGAGATTACCAAATATCCTAAGAAAATTAAAATTAGATTAGCAAAAATTATAACTCAAGAAACATCTTTTGAAGAAATAAAAGAGATAGTTGATTTTTGTAAAAAGAATAATTTTGAAATAACTTTC
>Ga0210057_1001713_pt1 | contig 32655 bp, 34 predicted proteins | sample CryGeyCG2114_010_2_FD_183968 | JGI IMG/M metagenome (GOLD analysis project Ga0210057, IMG submission 183968) | Groundwater microbial communities from aquifer - Crystal Geyser CG10_big_fil_rev_8/21/14_0.10 (SPAdes) (version 2) | ecosystem: Environmental > Aquatic > Deep subsurface > Groundwater ... | reverse complement strand
CACCTCTTTATGTAGATATCTACTTTACGATTTAACTGAAATGTACTTTCTATTTAAAACCCGATAATATTGTATCCGCAAGGCTGACTTATTTCAAGTATTATATCGATATGCTTATGCACCCCTCTTGCCCCACGTGATACAATAGAGTCATAAGGTTGATTGCAATTTTGAAACTGGTATATCCCATAATTTGACATTTTGAAATCATAAGAACTTGAAACTTGCGTTTTGAGACCCATAATATGTTGACAAATGCAAATTATAAGAATATAATATCCCATAATTCGGACAGTTAAGTCCAAGAGAGCTTTTTAAATAAGCTCATAAGAATAAAATAAATGGGAATAGAAAATCCAAATATTGGGCAAATATTGAATGCCTCTTTAGATAAAGAGCCCGAGATTCGCGCTGCGGGAGATGTTTTAACCTCTGATTTTGAAGAAAACCTCAATGCCTTAGGCTTAGCGTTGGAAAATCAAACTGAAAACAAACAAATAATTGAATCTGATCCCCCAGTCGTTCCTGCTACTTTTCCTGTAGTAACTCAGACTATTGAAAACATTAATTCTGAAAGTGTGGATATTGCTCAGGATATTGAAAATTCTACCGCTTTTCAAGCTTTGTTTGCAGAGCAGAAAGGCAATGCAAATGTTTTTGCACAATTTGAGTTGCTTGGAGGTAGTTCTGATAATCCCAGACCACTTGATGAGTTTAGTCTTTTGACCGGATTTACAAATACAGACTCTGGAATAAAAATATCCTCCGTGATTATACATGATCCAACAAACACAGCTTTTTTGTATGACGCTGTGAGAATGACATATACACCACTTGTCATGCATCCAAGTCTTGAACTGGATTTCGTCACTTTCCAAGATGGTGAATTCACAAGAATTGCTCCGGCCATAACAAACCTTGGAACAGGGAGTGTTAACGTCATTACAGATGATTTCATTCCCTCACTCTCAGGCAACACCCAAAACCCTGGCATTGTCAGCTCAGAATTATATGAAGGACTAAAAGTTGCTGATTCTATTACAGAAGACATGGCTGCACCCGGCACTGTTGAGAGTTCAGGACCAACCACAACTATCACTGCCACAGAGCCTGCAAAAATAAACAACAATGGTCAAATTGAACTTGCAACATTCAAACAACCAGAAACATCACCCATCCCATCAGTCCAACTCACCAAAATCCCAAACACAGAACACCCCACATACAAGGCAACCATAAATGGAGTTGAATACGATGTGGCAATGCAACATAGATTGACTCTCCCAGATCCAAATGCTCAGGATACAACAATTGAACACCCTGATTTAGGTGTGTACAAAAGAAGTAGTATAGAACCTGGAAGAATAGGCTACCAAGCTAGCGGTACTCTGGTAGACATTGGATTTCAAAAAATGGCATTTGAAAAATATGGAGATGGAAATCAAAGTGTTGATGTTGATGTGGTTTTTGCAACTTTGGCAGTAAACATTGGAGACAACAGAACAATTTATCTTCGAGGAATTTACGATTGGCCTTCCACTGATTTTAAAATGCCTACATCTCCCGACGGTATGTCATTTAGTCTAAATAGGACTTGGGATGATATCGAGGAGAAGACTAAAAAAGTCAATTCAGGATTAAACATGATTGTAGGAGTTATGAATTTATTTGATCCAGCAGAACTCGGTAGATTATATGTTGAGAAATTTGGCTCATGTGATAATGATTGCATCAACAGACAGAGTGTAATGCAAACAGTTGCTAGACAAGCAGTTCTAATTGATCAACTCTCTAGAAGTGATTATTCCAACCTTGAAGATGGACAAGTTATAGACTTTTATATTGGTGGCGTTACTTCCAGCCAACTCTTTGGCAATTTTCCTGAGTAAGTATTTAGACTACAAAATAATTCTCTGTATCAAATGTCATTTTGTAAAAGCTTTGGTCATGGGCATCATCATCCCAGTTTGGAAAGGCTTGGGTTGGGTAAGTTAATCCTACATACATCAAACTTGGAACCCTCCACTGCATATCACAACTCCATTCACCACAATCTGTACCACCACCACCTCCACCTCCACCACCAGAAACTGGGACACAACACAAAGGCTGTCCATCACTACATGTATACGAAGTATCAGCCAAACCAAATTCACCACAATTGGCACCTGTCATACAAACTCCACCATTGTCCCAGCATTCGTCACCAGAGGCGGGAGGAGCAGTTGGCTGCGGAGTTCCACTCGGTGGTGAAGTTGGGGATGTGCAAGTGCAAGATCCAGGCTGAGAACCAGCATTCAAGACACAATCACCGCTGCTGTTGGTAGAGCAACTTGATGAAGTAGTGAAGTACTCACATCTACTTCCTGATACAGTACCAGAGACTGTTCTGGTTGTTCTGTCATTGTCACAAGTGGCAACGACATCTCCTGTGGTGGGGTCGACTTCTGTTCCACATTCACCTTGTGAGACATTGACGGTACAAGAACAAGATTGAGCGTTTACATTTGGAGCGTTTAAAGTTAGATAAATAAAACCAGTTAGGAATATCAGAGAAGAAATAAGTAAACCTCGTACAGACTTATACACTGTAGGCATACATTCATAATATATATAAGCCAAAGAGTTGGCAAGTGAAGTTGGTCAAAGTAGGCTTAACTATTTTTCAACGAGAATCTTACTTTTTCTTTTATTTCAAACGTTTTTTTCTTTACTCCTTTGAGCCTTGGCAAAGTTGACTCCACTTCAAATACTCTCTCAGGTATAAAGAATTCACAATAGAGTGGATCACTTATTTTTTTACCATGAGAAAGTTTAAGGTTGATAATCAATTGTGGGTGAAGATATTCAAAATATAAAACAGAAGATATTTGCTTCAAGAAATCTTCATCCAAATACCTCTGTGATTTAAAACATTTTAATGCCTTGTATTTTTTATTCATTGAGTTTTCATCAGCAAAATAAAAAATCTTAGGAATAAAGTTTCTGCTATATGGTGATCTAAAGTAGACTAAACTTTTTACGGATCGCGAGGCAATTAAAGTTTCTTTGCTTGATATTTCGTGATCTATGTGAGAGTCTTCGTGATAATGGGTATAAACAGCATCAGGTCTTTCTGTTTTTATTATTTCTTCTAACTCTGACCTTATCTCAGCGCTATTCTTCTCAAACAGAGTGTCTGGAAAATCAGAAAAGGTATATTTATCAACATTCAATATAGAACCAGCTTTTGTGGCTTCATACTCTCTTTTCATTTTATATGCGGCATTGTTATTTTTTTTCCCACCTTTTGAGAGACAGTGCACATGAACATAATGCCCTTGATTTTTTAGATCCAGAATCTTCATCCCCATTGATATCTCAGCATCATCAGGGTGTGCTACAACAACTAAAACCTTTTCTTGTATTTTTTTCTTCATTGTCTAAAAACAAGATTGTATTGCTCCATGAGCCCTCTACTTGCAAGAAGACTATAAAAAGCAGTTATAAATTTTTCTTTGTCTACATTGTACCTCACCCATTCACCTTCAATCCATCTCCCCTTTGCCACTCTGGAAAACAATTTATCAGCGAGTTTATTATGAACAGACGTAGAACCTCTAACCTCATCGCAACCCTTTCTAATTAAAGAGTCAATTGCAATACCAGACAAGAGTATTCCCCAAACACCAGTTCTATATTCCTCGTCTACTACAGTAAAAAGTCCAAAGCCTCTACCCGTATTTTGTCTCACTTTGTCAATAATTAGAATCTCTTCTCTTGCTAAACTTGCACCAATCAGCTTTTCCTCATCAAAAAGCAGAAAAGCACCACCATCCCATATGCTTCGGTTATCTAAAACTCTGCCATCATCCAAAATTCTTTCACTCCTCAACAGTGTACTAGATTCTTGTTTGTCGTACGATTCTATGAGGTTGCTATTCAATAAATCTGTGACGTCATCTATATAAGGTAGTGCTTGATAAACATTGGTGACCTTAGCTATGCTTACGTTTCCAGTTAAAGGTATTTTATCTACTGGATGCTCATATTTACAATATTCCCTGATAGCATCTGGCACTTTCTTGATGTTGGATATTTGTTTGTCGATAAGTCCTTCTTTCATCTTTCTATGAATTTCCCTTTGGATTTAGTCAATATTTCTTTTGATTCGTCTCCACAATTGAATATTAGGTCAAAAATGGATAGGTATGGCACAAAAGTGCCATTGTTAAGTTGATTCTGGGTATAAACAGGATGCTCATATATAAACATCCTCATTTTTACACCTCGCTGCTCTAGTAAGTCTTTTTCTGTAAATCCTTCATTGTTTTTTGTCTTACCCAGATAGTGAGTTTTTTCATTATAAACAGTTTTGGGGTAGTAGACTCTGATGTTCTGGTCTGGAATTAAGTGTCTTATCACATCTCCAATTAGGGAACCTTTGGTTAAAGCAGGAGGTTTTGGGTTGTAGAAGTCGCTTGCTCTTATATATGGGGTAGGTATCTTTAAGATTTCCTTTGCTGCCAAATTTATTTCATCACACAAATCGTTCAAATATATCCACTCAGAATTATATATTTCTTCCAGAATGGGGCCATATTTCTTGAAATATGGCGTTTTACTATAAACATGGCGAATCACTTTCCAATGATTCCTGAGAGTTTTGCTATCAACTATTTGCTTATCCATTATCGACTCCCTTCCAGAGTTAACGGGCACTGTTAGCCATTTTTGCTTACCGTTAATGATGAATTTTTGCCTATTTTGCCACTCTCTGGAGACATATTGAACAATATCGAATGAAATAAAAATATCATTCATGAGTAGCTTATTAAAATATCCAACATACCTGTGATATCCAGGTTGATGAACAGCAACACAAACCTCACTTTTCTTTTTTAGATATTTATTAATATCTGTGGTTGTATTTCTTTTCATTTTTTTGATACTAAAAGTGAATATCCGATATAACTTTCGTTGCCCAATCTAGTGCCAACGATGCCTTGGTTGCTTACACCGGAGGGGAAATTGAGTAGATTAATAGTTCTGCCTTCTCTTTTGCAAATTGTTGAACATCCGCCCCCATCTAAATACACACAATTATTTAATTCAGGCACAATCGACTTAGACACTAAAGCTAATTGACGAAGAGTCAAACCTGAAGTTGGAGCCCCTTCCGCTACGATAAAACCGAAATTATTGTCTGTGAGGGTAAAGATTGCGGTTCTTGCACAAGGATACTTATTAATATCTTTTGTTAGAGTTTTAGGAGCAAGATCTATAAAATCTTCTTTTTCCCAAACTTCATTTGTTTCAAATTCTTGATTGTTAATCAAGGTTGGACCAGTTGAAACAGCATGCCTGACCTTTTTTGTTGAATCGTTTAGTATAAATTCAAATTTATCTCCAACTTTTAAGTTGTAACTTTTTGGAGACGAAACAACAAAACCATTGTTTGGTATTTTTATTTTTTTATTTCCAACGCCTTTTTCGTTAACTGAAGTAATAGAATTACCCACGATTGAAAATCTATACTTTATTATGTTAGTTACTGCAGATCTTCCCTTATAGAAGCAAACTGTTTTGCTCAAATTATCTCGTGTATGGTTGTGGTCAATTTCAATTATTTTATTTCTGTTAGTATCCTTTAATTTGCCATCTAATAAAGAAACATGCTTCAGATCAATGGAACCGTCTTCGTAAACAATCAATGCCTTTCTGTGTAAATATGGGAAACTATAATCTATCCCATCTTTTCTGAACCAGCCAATAGGATCGCCATAAAATGATTTTTTTGCACATGGAGTAAAGTATTCAGTCTTTAAGTCCTCATAATACATGAAAAAGCTTCCATTTATCCCATAAACACAATCGCTATTTTTGGACATAACTCTGGATACTTTTTGGAGAGGAAGAAATTGTTTTAATTTCTCGCTTAACCGTTCTCCAGTAGAGTGCTTATTATTCACGAACTCATATAAGCGTTTGTTAGATATTCTTTTTGTTGGTTTTGATCTTACTGGGGAAACAACATACTCTTGAGGATTAACTAGTAGTATATGCACTTGGGCAACATCACCTTTATCCAAAAACACATTGAATTTTTGATATTTTAGGTCACTCTCAGTTAGTTCACTTATGAGTTTAGAGGTCAGTGCCATTTCGTCGCATCTTCGGATTTCAGAAATGTCTCAATTTCTTCTTCAAAATCAAACTGAATATTTTTGGAACTTGAGGGATGTCTTTCGGGAATTTTTATCTTTAATATCTCAGGTGAAAAAGCCGATGTTGGCTCCTCTTGAAAAGGTTTAGAATGATTCGCATTAGCCCATCTTGGTGCTATCTCAAATATTGCGTTTCTGTTTAAAAATAGCTTTTTGATATTACTATGTAATTCTTTTGAGACGATTTCCCTTATTCTTAGACGATCTCCTTCATACAAATAATCAGGTTCTTCGGCTTCAAAGATATTTTGATATTCTCGCATTTTATCCTGGCCCAATAAAATAATTTTCTTTGTCACGCCGAATAACCTTTTGTATATGTCAGGGGTTTTGGTCGAGGACAAATTGTTCTTTACATTGTTTTCAGGGAATAAAAGAATCGACACTAAATTATTCTTTGGATGTTTTACATATATTTCTAAGGCAACTGTTTTAATTTTTGATGAGATCTTTGGGGGCGAATCTACAACAATAGCTATATCAATATCACTTTTATTGGCGAGTTCAAAAAGACTTCCGTAGTAGTCACCCCTTAGAAAACATCTGGTCTCAAAGACGCTTCTACCTGTGTCGGCTTGTCCTCTTGCTACTGAACCATAAATAAAACTTGTATATATCTGCGTGTGTAGACCTGCATTGTGAATTGTATCTACTAAGTCAGAGGCAAAGTCGAGATATTCCAATGATGACGGAGATGGAGAAATAACACCATTCGACTTGAGCTGAACACTCAATGCATTACTAGAATTTTTCATGTTGGACGCATTTTAACACCCCTTGTACTTAATGGCAAACTATGGGGCTTAAGCTTTACTTTGGTGGAGACACCTTCCAGCAGTTTTAACGTACAGTATGTTATAATACTTGCATGAAAAGACAGCGGTTGATAATTGCACAATGAGTGATCCAGTGGTTGATTTCACCACAAATATAGACCTTGATAAACATGTTTGTGTTGATTTTTTAAAACTTAAGAAAGGTGGGATCGATTTTGGTAAAACGATAGTCTCAAATCATCCTCAACTGAAGGGTGTTTCTGATCGTGCGACAATATACCACTATGTTACGGATTACTACGAAAGCCAATTGAAAAACATAGTCAAAGAACAATTGGATTTATCTCGGAGTTGGAGAGAGGCTGAGGAAGTTTTTTTTAAAAATGTTTCTAAATTATTTAGGAGTGATTCCTGGCAATTCAATAAATATGCTTGTTATCTTTCCATGTTTAACTGCAATCCGAGATTTCTTCATAATGGGACTTTTCAGGTTTATTACAAAAAAGAAAGTAAAATTGGCACTGTAATGCATGAATTAATGCATTTTAAGTTTTATGATTTTGTAAAAAGTGAAATAGCCCCGAAACATGGTATAATTCCTAATCAGAACTTGTGGGAATTGTCTGAAGTGTTCAACACAATAGTTTTGAACCTCCCTCAGTTCCAGGCACTTTCAAAGAAAAAAGAGGTGGGTTATCCAGAACTAAAGAAGAAGACAGTTGAGCTAGAAAGGATATATCATCAGTCAACCGACATGTCAGATTTTCTTCACAAAGCTCTGTGATGTTCGTTCAATCTCTATGTAAAGGAGGGAAATATTGAACGTTATCCGTATTCAAGTTCCGGACACCAGGCAATATGGCAAAGTATTTGGCAAGGTAGTTATGCAGAATAACTCACCCGGTTCAATATGCTTCTGCGTATGTAGTGTCTGTAGCTGTGATGCCTGTTCCATTTGGACCTGAACTTTCAAAAACACTGGATGTGGCCATGTCTTCTGTAATGGAGTCAGTAATTTTTAATCCTTCGTATAACTCCGAACTAACAATGCCGGGGTTTTCAGTGTTGCCAGCCAGTGAGGAGTTGAAATCATCAGTAATAACATTAATACTCCCTGTTTCAAGATTGGTAATTGCAGGAGCAATTCTTGTAAATTCTCCATCTTGAAAACTTACAAAATCGATTTGAAGGCTTGAATCCATGACAAGTGGTGTATATGACATTCTTATTGCATCATACAAAAAGGCTGTATTTGTAAGGTCATGTATAACCACGGAAGACATCTTTATACCAGAACCCGTTTCTGTAAACCCAACTAAAAGGCTAAACTCATCAAGTGGTCTTGGATTATCAGGGTTTCCTCCAAGTAATTCAGATTGTGCAAAAACACTCGCATTACCTTTTTGTTCTACAAACAAAGCCTGGAAAGCAGCAGAGTTCTCTATATCTTGAACAATATTTACACTTTCAGGGTTAATGTTTTCAATGTTTTGAGTTACAACTGGAAAAGTTGCTGGAGTTTCGGGGGGACTGGATAAAAGCTCAGAATTTTCATTCTCCAATGTTAGCCCTATGGAGTTAAGATTTTTTTCAAAATCACGAGCTAAAACATCTCCCGCGTTGTTAATTTCGGGTTGCCTGTCGAGAGATGCGTTTAGGATTTCTCCTATGTTTTCTACATTTACTCCCATTTGTTTATTCTTTTTTCTGAGCAGTTAAACTCAGATGTTATTATGGGACATGATATTCTTATTATAGGTATTTGTCAAGTATTATGGGATACACAGTATCACATATGCTTTGCATATAGGTCTATATTGCAAATTTCAAACTTTGCTTCTAATTGCTTTAAAAATTTAAATTTCAAATTTGCAAACCGCTCTTACAGAATCATTATAACACAGGTAGAAAATGAGAAATAAACTATATTAAACAGAAGGAATTGCGATGTGGGTTAGATTTAATATTTTCATTTCAGATTTGTTGTAATATTCTTCAATCAATTTATCGTATTCGGCATGTGGGTATTCGGCATTAATTACCACTTGGTCCCCTTTAAACAAAAATTCTGACAACTCCTCCATGGTAAAAGCTTTCCAGGTTTGCAGTTGTTCATATCTCCCATCTTTCAAAAATAATACAGCTGCAGCTTCATGTTCAAAATATATTTTTAATGTGGTTGCAGTTTTTTTGTGCGAGCTTTCAGGAAGATAAACTTGAACATGGCTACCAGTGTCGTCCATTGCAATCCCGTCAGACGCCAATATTCCGCTAATAACCACTCTCCTGGGTTCTTCAAACTGAAGGTTGTATGATATTAACCTATCATTTATATCGTATAGCCTATATTTGGCTTCGACTTCTACGTTTTTGTTGGAGTAATAAAAATATGCAGCAATTAAGGCGATAGTTGAAGCGAGCACAACAAAGAATATTGCAAGAAGCTTTTTATTCCCAAGCATATGTTTATCTTATATTTTGGGGGTGTGGAATGCAATGAAAGTATAATTACTTTTGTTTTGCTAGACACTTAATAATTTCCTCTCTTATCCACCAAGTAGCATATGTTCCAAATTTTGCTTTCATTTTATAGCTATCATTAATCAAATAATTTTTTAAGGCTTTTGTATATCCTACCCGGCCTGTTTTAAACAATTCGTTGAAACTTACTTGGCTATTAATATATTTTGACACTACTCCTGCAACCAGATAATCTCCCATATGAATTATGGTCTTTTTAGCACGAGCCTTTTCCTTTGTGGAGCCAGTTAGTAAAAGTTTAATAATTTTTATTTCTTCTTCTTTTGTGGGGTAACCAAGTTTCATTAGTAGAATTATACAAAATTGTTGCGAAGAGAGTTTGTGTTAGGTAGCACTCTCTTCGCAAGCAAATGCTGGTGGCTAGTCGGCCTCGTCTTGTTCAATAGCGTCGTATGTATCCGCAGCCCAATCTGGATCGTCACCAGTGAGATCGGCGGCATCCTCAGACGAAAATTGATTTGCGAGATCGCGTTCATATCGAGCATCATCAAGATTTTTGTCTTGTTTCAGTTCAATGTAGCGATCGTCATCGTCATCCTTTTGACGCGGACCAAAGAAACTCATGTTGTACTCCTTTGCAAACTTCCGAACTAGTATGTGCTGACTAGACAACTCTAGTATAAGTAGATAATAATAGATTTATTTAGTTTATGTCAATAAGCATTCCTAACCGTATTAGATATTGCTTTATTTAATAACTTGTTGTCAGAACACGATGGTAAGGCTTTACGTCTTTAAGAGATTGAGACATTTTCCAAAGAACATTGTCTACAAGTACAGGCTCGATTTTTGCCTCTTTGGCAATTAGCTCACAAGCCCAGACTGTATTGGCTCTAATTTCAACCTCTTCTCTGCTGTCCTTAGATAATATTTTATAATTATCCACTTTACCTGATAATTCTTTTGAATATTCAAGTATTTCAAAAGCCCTTAGCATTTGAGGAACCTTGTAATCCGCAAAAGCCGTTAGTGCTTTTAAGTGTTTAACTTTCAAATTTTGCAACATGCCAATATCATAAGCAAAGATTTGAGCTCGTTTGTAGAAATTTACTCGTTGCCCTTTAAGTTCGCTGAAGTCTTCAAACGATGGGAAGTTTTTGACTATCTCTGGTGCAATAATCCCCACTTCAAGGTCTGTTTGGCTCAAAAAATTATAGATATTACCATCATATTTATCTGATAAAATTTTGCCAATGCTGTTTAGGTCTTTCAATCTCTCGTTAAGTAGTGGAATAGGGGTTTTGTTGGAGCTTCTGAATATATATTCCACTTCTTCGAGCTTTAGATCTTTTAAATAATTAGAATCCAATATGGGTAGATCCTCGCTTCTTGCTCTTTCGATGCTTGCGACGAGTGCGTACCAGCCGTTTGAAATGTAATTTCCTTTTGGATATTCGACCGTCCATTTCTCCTCATCTTTCTTTGCCCAAAAACAAAAGTTAATAGCATCCAAAACAAAGATTAGCTGTGGGGTTGGCTCCATCGATCCAAACTGCTCTTCATCCAAAACTTGTTTATTATCTAGCTTCTCAGCTACAGTCATTGCTAAGTCTTTAATCTTTTCTGGGTTAATTTTTACGAATTTTGAATTATTAACGACTTTTGCAGTTGTTTTTCTCACCCCAAGCGGGTCAGGTGAGTTTTTTATTATCTCTTCAATTATTGACTTCATTTTTCGTTGATTAATTTTATTATGATTTGTTCCAAGCTTGAGACTCTTTCTTCGATGTAGTCTAATCGATCAATTATTTTGATATTGCTTTTGTCAGTATCGTGCTTAGTTCTAATTATATCAGACACCGAAACTCCTGTAATTTCAGCTATCTTTACCAAAGTCGTTGTTGGTGGTACTGCCCTACCAGTCTCATATGCAGAGATTGTTTTATTTGAAATATTGAGCTTCTTTGCAAGTTCTCTTTGAGAAAGTCCTGCCGCCACTCGAACACTTTTTATGTTTTTGTAAAAATTAAATGGATCATCCATAGGGAGCATATTCTATACCATTCTATCAGAATATGGAAATTGTCTAGTGGGTGTGATAAAATTCACCGGACCTCTTATAGAAAATGAGTGAAATAAAATTCTCCTTCAGCACAGACAGGGCAACAAATTTGTTTTTCTTTGTATCTAATCTTTCAAATTGGCATTACAGTTGTAGGCCATGGAGTAATAGATATTGGATTGAAAAAACTGGTGAACTTAGTAAAGAGGAAGAAAATCGACTTGCTTTAGTTAAAAATATTTTTCAAAAACACACTTATGGAGAAAAGTATTGGGGAAAGATATTTCTTGATATGGAAATCGAAGATAAATGGAAGAAAGCTGAAAATTTACTTTCTGGTGAAGATATTAGTGAATTAAAAAAGGCTTGTGGTTTGTTAAAGCCTAGGTTTGACAAAATCTGGGAAGAGGATGAGCAATTGTTGATTAAATGGAAGGAACAACTTCTAGAGAGTACGCAAAAATACACACCGAATGAGCTTGTTGAAAAATTAAATATTCTATTCCAAAAAAAGCCAGAGAGTGATTTTGTAAGAGTTTTTTTATTCGTCTCAGGTCCAAACAATAGTGCATCTGGTGGAGCAAATGTCGGAAGTGGAAAAATTACGCTTGAAATGTCCAGAACTCCTCATCAGTTTTTAAGACCCGTTTGGATGACCCTTTGGCATGAAGCGATACACATGCTATGGGAGAGAAATAGTAAGTACCTAGGAATGTTAAGAGAGTTTTGCGATGGGTTGAATGTAAAGCGAGATAATTTTTTTCCTGATGGCGTTTCTTTTGGAGAAGTCATGAAAGAGGCAATTATGGAATCAATGATCCCCCATGGGTATGTTTCGCAGAAATATTTTGGTTTTCCGAGCGATGATTATTACGCATCGACAAAATTTACGTCAGAAATCAATATGAGAAACTGGAGGATATTTAGTGGCAACAAACTAAGGCCTGTGGTATCTGAATATTTTGAAAAGGAAAAACCAATTGACCGAGAATTATTAGAGGAAGTAATGAAGTGTTTGGAAGAATTTGTGACGCAGTTTGGAAAAGATAAGGATTAAGATATTTGAGAGGAAAAAGCAATAAATGGATGTATGATTGTTTACTCTGGGTCAACCATTTTAAGTAAACAATTTGCAACCTTTATGTAATCACTTGCTTCACTTAATGATATTCCGTCGATGTCACGGTGGCTGGCAGGATTTTTGAACAAACCAATAGCTCCGGCGAACAAATCACTCATTCCTTGTTTCTCAGACATCTCAGCTTTTTTATTGCTTAATTTACCGTCCTTAGGATGAAATGCCTTTCTCATTAAGTTCACCCCGATATCGCTCTTCTTATATCCACCTTTATCTCTCACGATTACCTCTACTGCTTTAAACGCCTGAAAAATAGCCGTATCATAGTCTCCTCGTAAAAAAATTGGCTTAACTTTTCTTATTAAGATTGGATGAAGTTCTTCCGCTGATAATAAGGATTCTTTTATGTAAGATGAGAAATTTTCTCCTTCCAAAACTTTTTTACCTTTACTAGTGATACGCCGCCATTCTCCTTGACTTTCAGCTTCAGGAATAATAAGCATTTCTCTTTCTAGCCATACAAAGCCTTCCATTAGTTTTTCCTGGAATTCCTGTAGGTCGCTTTGAGCATACTCCTTCATGTCACCGTGAGTACTTAGGGTGTAATTGTAACGATTAATATGCTTAATTTCATTTAAATGTTTAAGAACAAACTGAGCAAGTTCCTCAGGTTCCAATTCTAATGCTGTTTCGATTGGTGGAAATATATCTTTAAACATCATTTTTCATTTCTCTTGTGTTTTGTGTATTGTATCGCTAAATAATACTTTTACTTAGCTTCATTATATCATTATCCTATAATTTGCGTTTGAGGTCTTGCTGTAGTATAATGTCTCTAACTCAAGAAGTTTTGGGTTTCCAAATTTTTCCTATGACGTACAGTCTAGTTTGGAGTCAGTTCACCTGCAACTCGTCTTAAACAAGGGGTGATAATCTTCTTTGCTGGTGCTTTAGCGCAATACCGCGCGAGTAGTGTTTAGTAAAGGAGATATTAAATGTCTGATAATACAAACGCGCACAGTAAAAAAATTCAAAATCCGACGGAGTTCAATGCTTCGCAACAAGGAAAGATAGTAAAAATTCCTGTTGTCTTTGAAGTAGATGAGCAAAAGCCTAAAATCGAGCGTGTTTATAGAGTTTTAGACATGTTGGATGCCGTTAAAAACGGTGCATATTCCATCATTCGCTCAGAGCCTGAACCTAATGATATCGACGAAACGCAATATCTAGCAATTTATGGCTGTTCTCTTTCAGATGGTATAGAGTGGTTTCTAAGTGAAAACTACACTATTGATCCTATCTACAGAGATGGTAGATGGTATGTTGATCCACGGGAGATCAGGGAACGGGAACGACGTAGAGACATCGAATATGGCATGGAGGTCAAATCGTGCCAACATTGGGTTAAACCGTATGATGAAAATTGGAAGGAACTAGTTTGGGCAAAGGCAAAAGAGATATCGCATGATATGCCAGTCGAACAAGGTGATTGGAATTCAGCGATAATCCATTTACATGAAGTTGTCCCACAATGGGTTCTTAATGCACTAAATGCAGAACTTAGGGCCGTCGAAGCGGGTAGTTATGACTACGATCGTTACTATGATGAAAAGTGCTATGAACCTTCAGAAGCACAACTGAATGGTAATACGGTCGAGGACGAAGACGCTCGTTTCGAAAAAATGCTCAGAGAGTTAAATGTTCCAGAAGTTGAGAAGCGTCGGTAAACTAAAAAGGCTGGGCCTAGAAATTTTGGGTCCGGCCTATTTTTTTTGAAGCTTGGATTACTTTTTTAATATTCTCCCATTGATTTGGGAAGATGAGGTGAGATTCTAGGTCTTCATATTTAACCCATTTATGTTGTCTAATTTCGTCTTCTTGAGTCTTTATATCCTCTTTTTTTCCAGTGAATTTAACAATAAATTGAGTTTGAATTTGGCCTTTATATTTAATCTCTCCCTTTTTCAACCACTTCACTAAAAGAGAATCTGGAAAATCGTATTTATCTGTAATTTTTGATTTTTCAATAATTTCAAACTTGGTTATCCCAAGCTCTTCTTTTAATTCTCTTGAAAGTGCATCTTCTGGTGTTTCTCCGTTTTTAATTCCGCCTCCCGGTGTGTTCCATTGGTTTTCATCGTATGCATTTAATTGAACAAGTAGAAACTCTCCTTCTTTGTTGGTAATAACTGCATTAATTTTATTGCGATATTTTGTTAATTTTCTGGCAACTAAGTAATTTGCATAGGCGTTTTGAATGGATTCTATAAATGGAGTCTCGCGAGTTATCAAATTTTCATCGATCTTGTGATCTTTGGCGTAAATACGAATAACATCGCCGAACCATCCACCTGTCTTTACTTCATCAGATACGCTTTCAGGCAAGTGAATTTCTGTGCCGTTGCCAATAAATTCATCTCCATCTTTATCAATCAGACAGGCATAGGTTACAAGATGATACAAATAGTCACTTCTCCCTAACGAAGCCTCGTGCGGAGTGGGATGAAGCCCACCTTCTAACCCAACCCAAAAATCAGCGTCTGGCCTTTTCTTTTTGGCATTTCTTGCACGATTCTTTGCACCTTTTAGCGTTATGTTTTTGTCTAATGGCTGATTGGTAATCTCCGAATCAACTTCAACACTTTCTACTTTGGGAAATACATGCAATTCTTCAAATGCCTTAATCAATATCTGCTTTTTGTCTTTCGACTTTGAACCGAGGAGTATTTTCATTACGTGAATTATAGCCATATTTTAGGTATAATTAAAATATGTTAACTAAAGACGAAGAAAATTATTTAGAAAAAATAGACCCTAACAAAAAAATTTCTATAAAACCATTTGATAAAAAAGCAAAAGAAACTGGGGAGAAAATAGTATTTAAAATTAAAAACAAACTCCTAAACTTAGAAGTTTTATTTATGGGCGCAACTGCTTTAGAAATTGCTGGTCAAAATGACATTGATATTTATGCATTGTCTGACCGAAAAGATTTTGATAAATATTTAAAAACTCTTATCGAACTATTTGGCAAAGCTAAAAAGATACATAAAACATTTATAGAATGGGAATTTAAAGAAAACGGATATCCAGTTGAACTTTACTTAACAGAGCCTCCAAAAAAACAAATTGAGGTTTTCAATATATTAAAAACAAATAAAAATTTATTAAAAGAATACGAGAATTTGAAACTGAAATTTAACGATAAAAGTTTAAGAGATTATCAGAAAGCAAAATATGAGTTTTATAGTAGGATATTAAGTAGTAAATAAATTTTCAATGATTTTTCAGTATTAATCGCAGTGTCAAACTTTTGGATCTGATGAATCATGTCTGGGCAAATAGTTTTCAATTAATTCCACATCTTTCTTGTCTTTCGGGCGATTTTTCATCTTTTTTATTTTTAATATCTTTTCCAGTTTTACCCACCTGTAACCATCGATAATATCTGCATTCTTTATATCGCTTTCAACATCTCCGTACTTTGGATCAGTAAACCAAGAACCCTTTCCTAATATTTGGATGTTCCCTATTACTATCGATTCAAAGTCACCCACATTTTTAACTTCGTACTGTTTACTCAATTTACCCCATACTTCTGGGAGAACGATTATATCTAAATCTCCGATTTCTCTAATGTTTCTAATCCCCATTGGCCCAGATGAAGTTATTGCCATTTTATCTTTAGGGATGTTGAGTCGATCAAGCTCAGCTAGAAGTACTTTCAATTTCATCTTTTAGTAACTTTTTTGTTAAAACGTGATTATTCTGTCAGCCTTTAAGTATTTCCTGAAATAATTTTTTAGTTAAATATTCATCAACAATATCTTCTCTTTCTTCGTAACTCATTTCTGGCTTGTATGTTGCAAGATGAAGTAACTCGTGAATTATTGTTTCGACATATTCATTGTCACCCCCTGTTTTGTAAAACCTGGCGTGAATATTTCCATTTTCAATGTCAAACCACCCCTCACAGCTTATGCTGTGAATATAACAAACTGCGTTTTGGGGATATTTGAGTTTTGAAGTTTTAAAGGCGTTTATAACTTGTTTTTCTTTTCCCTCCCATATCTTTTTAGATTCTCTGAGATGTCTTTCTCTATTTAAATAGAAAGTTAAAATAATTAAGGGATTAGGTTTAATTACAGATCTTAAATTCTCGTATTCGTTCCAATGAAGTAGCAAATTAAAAGCTTCCTTTAACTCGTTCATTAAACTGTATTTGAATTTGAGTTGCATATATTAATTATAAGTATCACTTGAAATAAATTGTAAATACAGTATAGAAAAAGAACAGAAATGGTTGTTTAGACTAGTGTAACTATACCTTCCGGCAACTTAATTATTTTGTTCAAACCAATACCGTCCATGAATTCTTCATCGTGAGATACTAGAAGTATTGAACCCTTGTATTCATTTAACATACGGGCTACTGAAGTTCGGGAAGCTATATCCAAGTGGTTTGATGGTTCATCTAAGACCAAAAAGTTGTGTTTTCTTAAGGCCAATTTAGCTAGCATTACACGACTTCTTTCTCCATAACTTAAGACGCCAACAGGTTTGAAAACATCGTCTCCTGAGAAGAGAAACGCACCCAAGAAGGTGCGAAGTTTTTGATCTGAAGCCGTTCCAGCAATTGAGTGTAATTCTTCGAGCACCGTATTATTGATATTCAAGTCTTCCATTTCTTGAGAGTAATATCCGACATCAACTTTATTTCCCATTGTAAAGCTGCCTTCGTCTGGCTCAATCACTCCCGCAATTATTTTAAGTAACGTGCTTTTCCCTGCTCCCACAGGACCAATAATGGCGACTTTTTCTCCTCTTAGAATCTCCATATTTATATTTGAGTAATCCAATGTAACTTCGCCGTAGCTTTTTATGAGATTAGATGTCTCTAGTACCTCGTATCCGCTTTGAGTTTCGACCTCAAATCCAGTTCTTATGACCTTATCTTTTTTCCTCCTGGTGGTTCTGTCTGCTTCAATTTTTGCGATCTTTTTTTGCCTATCCTTGGAGGTTTTTGAGTGAACCCCCGCTCTAAAGCGATCAGCTTGTTCCTGTAGTCTAGCGATTTCGGCATCTGTTCTAATTGCACTTCTTTCTCTTTCCATGTCTCTTTGTGCTTTTTGTGCCTCATAATCCTCATAACCCCCCGTATAAGTGAAAGCACCACGACCCTCAAGAGATAACTCAATTACTTTTTCTGTAAAGGCGTTAAGAAAGGCAGGCTGGTGTGAGATTACTAACATTGATCCTCTATACCTTCTCAAGTAGTCTCCAAGCCAAGCTACAGAATCAGGATCCAAGTGGTTTGATGGTTCATCTAAAAGTAATAAATCAACGCTAGAGATAAGAGCTTGCGCCAGAAAAAGTTTTGTTTTTTCTCCTCCACTAAGGTTTGAAACCATAGTCCCTAATCCAATGTTTTCAGGCAACCCCACACCATCAAGTATCGCTTTTGCATCAGATTCAATTGTATAACCGCCTCTGAATTGAAAAGTAGTTTGTAGTTCTCCATATTCTTCGAGTTCTGTTTCAGTAGGCTCTTGTTGGGTAAAAATCGTTTCTAGCTCTTGCATGCGTCTTTGAATTGCATCTAGACCTCTGGCATGTAAAAAATACTCTAATACGGCATGCTCTTGGTCTTTTGGGAACACATTTTCTATGGATTGGGGAACATAGGCAATATTGAGACCTCGTGATAATAAGACACTGCCGTCATCAGGTTGTTCGTCTCCCATAATTACTTCAAGCAAAGTGGTTTTCCCAACACCATTGGGGCCAACTAGAGCAGCATGTTCTCCCTGTGTAATATTTAAGTTGACTCCACTTAAGATTTCGTTTTCTCCTTTGGTGACAGAAACATTATTTAAAGTTAATATTATTTTACTAGTCCGCTCACTAGACTCTTTACCGGGTATAAATCTTTCTGGCGACATAAAATCGTTGCTATTTTATCATATTTCACGCTATAGGTGATATTTTGAACCTAAAATGCTAGAATACCAGACATGAAAGAAAATGAGCTAAATATCGGCAACAGCACCGAATTTTCGATTACTCCAGAACAAAGAGAGCGTCTTGTCCAAAATACCAAGACCGCCTTTGAGGTGGCTAAAACCATAACCAAAAGACAGACCCCGTTAACGCTATATGGTGGCACCATAAGAAACGTGCTTCTAGAAACAGAAACTTCAATTCATGATTATGACTTTATTGGCGACATTGATCCTGATCAAATCCAGAACGATTTCCCAAATTTGGTCATAGGCAGATGGGATGAAGTCCAAACAATGAGGTTAAAAATTGGGACTACTCTTTTTGATTTTACTTGGGCAAGAGATATTCAAGAAAGACTTGCAGTGGGTGACATAACGATCTCTAACCTATGCATGACGGAGGATGGGCAGGTGATTGATTATTTCGGAGGACTAGAGTCACTTGCAAAAAAAGAAATAAAAATGATTAACCCTGACGATAAGATTGTGGCTAATCCAGTTAGGATTTTGAGAGCGTTTAGGTTTGCTGCTGAGCTCGGGTTTACCATAGAGGAAGAGACACTTAACTCAGCGATAAACAACGCTCATTTGCTAAGTGAAGCTACTAACTTAGATGATGATGTTTGGCAAATATTGTCCTTGGAACACGATACCAGAGCAAAAGTACTTGGTTTACTCCGCCAGTATGGGATAGATAGGTATGTTACGTATCCTGATAATGTTTATGAAACCATAAACACTCTTTCCATAGAAAAAGACATAAGTAGATGCCCTCAGATTGGGGAAGTGGCTCGAATGTTTGATACGACCACTTATTTGGTGGGTGGAGCTGTCAGAGACATGATCTGGGATAAAAGGATGAATGATTTTGACTTTAAGGTACATATGCCTGTTGAGGAAATAATTAGAATACTTGAGGATAATGGTTTTACTAGATCTCCTGATTATCATACTAAAGAACATCAATATTACGTGAGTTCATTTGCAGGAGTTGTGGGAGCAGTGATTGATGGCGTAGATATTCATTTATCACAGGTAGATACCACTGATATACCAACTTTGATAAGTGAAGGCGACGTAAATTTTAGCTGTTGCTTATATAACATCCACACAGGGAGGGTTGAAAATCCTGAAAAGATAAGAGAAATCAGAGACAAAGAAATAAGATTTGCTAATCCAGAGAGAGCGAAGGAAGATCCGACAATAGTTATCAATGCTTTGAAACAAATTTCCCGCATACCAGACATTGTTATTCCTCAAGAAACTAGGGATATCATTGAAGCAAGTATTCCTCAAATAGTTGAGTTTGCAAGAGCAAACCCCTCTTTCGGATACATGATCGCTTCCTTTTGTGGAAATTTAAATTCTGAGGAAGTTTATGAACTTTTCGGCGAGGATGCACAAGATATTTTTGAAGGTGTTGAAAGGAAGAAAGGTAGACTTGTTGTGACAAGCCCACAGTATACATCTGTACCTTTAGCTGAGCTTACGGAAGGAGATAGGATAGAAGTAACAAGACTGTTAAGGGCAGGTTATGGTAAGCATTTTGATGAGTCCAAAGTGTTTTTTGGGAATGTCAACTCTGTTGTAATTCAGCGTGGTAAAAAAGGGATACAATCTTGCTGTTTGGTTGATGGAGAAAGGCTATATTCTGCAGCTGCAAGAGAAGGTACTGACTGGATAGCAATAATCGCGGATCTTGCAAACAATAATTACAATGTTTGGTGCACTGTCGATTGCAATAATCCGAAAATTCAGGCCTTATGCTCCATTGCGGGATTGGCAATAGAAACAAATCCTCAAGTGATCAGGAAAATACTTGAAACAAAAACTGAGAAGTATAGAGATATTAGTGTTTACGAATTTAACGGAATGACAGTTTTTAAAAAAAGAAATGAACCTGATGATTACCCGCAAGTCTTATTGAGGTCCTAATTATTGCTCTCCCAATTCAGGGAAAATTTCCCCAATAGTTTGCAAGAGAGTCCTCTTCGCTTCTTCTAAAGGTTTTAGTATTGTAGTCCCTGCAGCTCCCTTGTGCCCTCCACCTTTTTCTCCAACTGTTTTTGCAATTTTACTAACATCAAATTTATTTTCGTCTCTTGTCCTTAGGCTGACTGTAACGTTATTGGGTTCTGATTCAACTAAACTTGCTACCAGATCCCATCCAATTACAGCTTTAAGCAAACTAGCTACTAAACCCTCCATTGCATCGCTTTTTGATAAGTTTCTTTTCTTAATTTCTTCATAGGGGATTACTGATAAAACTACACGATCAGAAAAATGTTTCTCAATTGAAGAAAGTGCTAAGCCCGCCATCTCTACTTCTATTGGTTTTTTATTATTCTCAAGGTCAAAAATTAATTTATGGTAGTTGGGGTTAATATTTGCCAACTCAGAGGCTACATGAAGAGTCTCTGGTGTCGAGCTTGGATACTTGAAACCTCCTGTGTCTGCAAAAATTCCCATGAATAAGCAAGCCGCAGTGTCTGGGCTAATTTCAACTTTCCACAATTTGAAGAGATCGTAAAGAATTTGACTGGTAGAAGAGTAGGTTGATTCAACCAAATTAAGTTTGCCGAAGCTAGAATTAGTAGTATGGTGGTCAATTACTATGGTATTCATTTTATCAGGGAATTCAATCTCAGCCAACTGTGTTATTTGTGAGGGTGAGGAGCTATCTAAAATTAAGAACAGATCAAATTCACTTGGATTAATTTGAGTATAATTTTTAGGTTGTATCCATTCACGATTGGGGAAACCCATTAGATTTTGAGGATATTCTGTGTCTCCAGTAATTACATTTACATCCTTGCCTAGTTTTTTAAGCACGGCAGACATAGCCAAAACCGATCCGACACTATCAGGGTCGGGATATGGATGGCAATGTAATAATATTTTGTTTGATTTTTGGACGGCTTCAAAAATTTTCGGAGCCAACTCCTTAATCTGATCAGTCATAAGAATATTTTAGCTGATTTTAGGTCATTAAGCCAAAAAACAACAAGATTCATTCGTCTAGATAAGTCATATGGCCATGTAGTAGAGGGAGAATAATGAACACAATTATACCCCGAGCAACTAATCAGGAAAATTACCAAAGGTTAGCCGTTTGCGGCTTGTGCAACAGGAGAGGAAATGACTGCGTTGAAAAGAACGCTGATTGTGTCTCCGTTTTCAAGTGAGTCGAAACCGTTTGTGTATAGATCTTCAAGTGTATTTGTACTACCAGAGAATTGATTATAAAATGCCTGGCTTTGTTCGCAAATTTCATTACAGGAACCCAGCTTTTCGATAGCTGCGGCCTCGATTCCTTCTACAGGATGTGGTACATAGGAATAAAGTACAACATTTATTCCTTTTTCCATGGCGTTTTTGAAGCTGTCATATTCTCTAAAACCGATATCTCCTCCATTTCCTGAAATCATAAGGTCGGTTTCACCGAAAAAATTAGGATTATAAGCTTTTACGAAGATTGTTTTAGTGTCACTAATTGGTATCGCCAATGTAATTTCGAATACTGAAACTTCAATACTCTGATTAGGGTTGCCATATTTTGGTAACGTGATTTTAGTCAAATCGTGATCTACTACGACTCCGCTGATGTAATAAGACGGTTCACCAGGTTCTCTCCTGTGGGCGTCATATATTCCCAGGTCGGGATTTGAAAATTCATCTCTTGGTTTATTATTTTCAGGATCAGAAGAACCCAAAAAGGCCTTTTGCATCCTTACTTCTATAGGCCCTTCTGGCGTAGCAAGTTTGTATCCGGGAATTTCGTTGTCCTCACCACTGAAATTTTTAGTTAACATTACTCCCCCCGCTGGTTCGGTTGGGGCGATTTCAGGCGGTGCAGCTTTTTTCAACTCAATTCCTGCTCCGTTTTCGACAACCTCCGCAACTTGCGTCTCTTTGATTTCTAGCTCCTCTGCGAGTGATTCACCAGTCATCTCGGCAGTTGGGGCATGTAATTGAGTCGCAATTACTATTGGTACCTCTTCAAGATTTGTATATGCTCCTTCATTTTGCAATCCTGGGTTGGTAGTTTTTCCATTTAATGCAGGGGTAAAGTCTTCTGTTAGCACCACTTCAGTTCCATCTTCAAATATCATTGTAGGCACGATTCTTTTGTATGCACCCTTTGTTTGAGCTGAAAAGCCTAATTTGGATCCTTCCGGGAAGTATATATAAGCGCTGTTTTCAGTCGCATTTTGGTTGTATAGGTAGACGATACCCTTTTTGGTATCTCTAATTCCACCTGCAACGATTGGTCCAAATTCGGTGTTTGTAATTGCAGAAACAGCTTCAAAATTTTCATAAGGAACAGGATTCATGGGAGTACCTCCAAAGATCTTAAAAGTTCTTAGATATCCAGCGATTTGGATTTGGGTATCAATATGAGTTTTAAAAAGTGGGCTGTTAATTAATTGATCCACCTCATTCATATTGCTTAGATCCACTGGTTGATTGGTTTCTGAAAGCCTTTGGTTTAACAGCGGAAAAGGCTGATTGACAACTGGAGGATCTGATTCAAGCTGAGTTTGCTTTCTGTCGGGAATGAAAAGATTGTACTTTGACAATTCAAGTTTAGTCTTCTCACCAGTCGATAATTGTTCGCGGTTATCGATTAAAGCCAGATTTGGCTCGTTAGAAGTTGTTTGTTCAATACTTGAAGCGTTTACGGGATTTTCAGGGGCTGAAACCACTGCCGATGTGAAAAGAACGGCTGCAGCTCCGACCAATCTTTCTTTTGTGTTTTCTACTCCCATTGCTATTTTCTTATTATGGGATGTATTTTATTCTTCTTTTATCTAAATGTCAATAACTATAAGACTTTATTATTCACTTTTGAAATTTTATTAAATTTCTTTATATATTTTTAGTATAGCACTCGTATCAACTTGGCAGCGCTAGGTTCGTTAAATTATAGATTTCAAGCTCAGAATTGTTGTAATAATCTTCTATTAACTTATCAAAATCTGCTCTTGGCATTTCGACGGTCGCTACAACCTGATCTCCTTCAAAGAAGAATTGGATTAGATCATCGACACTATAAGCTTTCCAAACTTGTTGAGTTTCGTATTTACCATCTTTAACTAAAAGTAAAGCCACCCCATCTTGTTTGAAATATACTTTTAGATCTGTGGGCGTAGTTTTGTATGAGGTCTCGGGCAGATAAATATTAATGTATTTCCCTTTGTCGTCGGACATGACCTCGCTTGATGCTAAAACACCACTTATATTAACTTTTCGTGGTTCGTTAAATTCAAAATTATATGGGATCAACTGCCCATCAATACCATAAAGTCTGTAGCCGACTGGAAGATTTTGTTTTTTATTTAGTAATAGGTAAGCCCCGACTATTGCAGCGATGATAGCTAGAATTATTAAAGAAAAAATGACCAGTCTTTTCTTTGTGAACATATACTCATGATATATTTTGGATTAGGATAATGCAAAATAAGTTCATTTATAAACCCCTTGTCTGTGAATAATATCGATAATCTCCACTTGTTTGTACTTCTTGTTTATTTGGTAAATTATTCGATATGGCCACGCCCTCAAAGAATAAATCCCTTTGTATTTTCCCGTTAATCTTTTACCCACCAAAGGCTCTTTTTCTAGAACAGTTATTTTGACAAAAATCTTTTTTTGAAAATTTCGGGGAATTGAATTGAAGTTTTTACTCGCGCTTCTCGAAAAAACTATCTTGTACATTTTACAAGTTATGATTTTTCTTAAATTCTTTCAGACCGATTACCTTCCCTTTTTTGATATCTTCTAGGCCTTTTTCGATTCTTTTTTTAGCACCAGGAATAGTAAGGACTTCTGCCGTTTCTTCCAAAGATTCAAGCTCTTCGAAGCTCAAAAGTACTGCCTTTGGCTTGTTATTTACAGAAATAACAAAGCGATCATATTGCTCACCCACACTATTTACCAAACTCGGAAACTTTTTTCTGGCTTCAGAGAGCCCTATCAGATTCATACACAGATTGTACAGACTTGTGTACAGAATGTCAACTGAGAGTAATCCATAAAAAAACCCCGCAAATTTTTGTTGCGGGGTTGCCACACATAGTTACTTTCTCCACCAAAAGGTAGATGCTGTGTAGGGTGGTTTCTGAATACCTGTATTTCCTTTAAGGAATTGTCGCAACTGTTGATCGATCTGTTTTAACCCTTGGGTAAAACTATCATATTCAACTTTTGTAAGCCTTCCTTGTAATCGAATCACATTGATACCCATTCTGGCATATTCCAGAGTATCCCTCTCTGAAAGCATATCTTCGATTTCATCGTCATCCAAGCTGTCGATAGTTTCCTGTGACAACAGCTCTATAAGACTTTGAACTCGTTCTTTTAATTGCTTGTTCAAAAGTTGTTGATACAACTTTGGTTGATGATTTTCACTGGCAATCATGTATCCAGATTGCTTTGCAGTCATTACCTTGATGTCTGCAATAGAAAGCAAGCCCTCATCAACTTGGATTGAATCATCTTCAAGAATACTTGATTTTTCATCTGCTTCAGTGAACCAAGCGATCATATTTACAAGATCAGGGTCTTGTTCACGCTTCGGTTCTCTGCACCAATACATCATACGGGCAATTTCTGCCTCTGATAATTTGATGCAACGAAAAGCAGATATCCATTGAAATTTTGCAATTTCCAATTCTGTTGGCATTGCTGTCTCCTTTACTCGTCTATATCTTCTGGTATTGGATAAAAAGGAAATGGGTTATTGGGATCGTAACCTTCGGAAATGTTTGTTGCATTTTTAACTTTACGTAATTCTTTAATTTCATCCATTGGATCAACAATATCTTTTTTACTGACCAATGCATTGCAAGCGGCAATCCAGTCACGCAAATACATTTTTTTTGTATCCTGCCATATAGATCTCATTGCATTTCTGTAAATGCACCATTCGCTTCTAATATCATAACCCTCTTCGGTAAGCTGGTGGAGGGTATTGTGAATATTGTAATAAACCGTGTTGTCGGTGATATTGCTACCAAAGTAATCGCCTGGAGGTTCGATGTATAATTCAGTCATCCCATTTGTTGAGTATAATTTTTCTGCTGTGAATTCTAAATACATATCTGCAGATAGTTCCTTTGCATACTCTTCTAGAGAAGATAGTGCATGGGATAAAGTATTCCAATCTTTAAGATATTCTCTTAAGTATGTCTCACCGTCAAATTTCTTTGACCATCTTTTAACCTTACTTTTTTCAACGATGATGTTAAAATTTTCATCCAAATCATGCGGTCTCTGATAGTCTGGAAAAGGCTTATCTTTCTTGTAACGTATTTCATTGATGTCATTTTGTTTCAGAGCCTTGTATATTACAGGTATATATTCCCAGATTTCAGTGATTGCTTGTATGAATCGTTTCCAATGATCATTAATTTTGTATCCCAACCAATAATGAGAGTTTAATTGTAAATACAGTTTGTTCATTTCGAGTCCGCCTGAATAGAATGTTCCGAATGATTGCCAACCGTAATATTCTTCTTTAAATTTCATGGCAATTTCAAAGGACTCCTTTTCATTGTTGGAATCCATTATCTGCTCAACCGCGGTGATTATTCCATCATGATAATAAGAAAGGGCTTCCATTTGCTTCTCTAATTCAAAATGATCACTGTATTTTGACAGATTTAAACCAACATCTCCTGGTATATAAACTTCCCAATCAACTGGTTTACTCCATCTCTTAATTTTTGTCATGAGGATATTGTACCAAAATTAGGCAAAAAAAATAACCTCAGCTAACTAAAAACTGAGGTTATACTCAAAATCACAAGTTATTCGTCTATATCTTCGGGTATGGGTATTGGGGAAATGGTCTGTCTGGATCATAGTCTTTGGGTTTTTCAGTATAGGCTGGATAACTTTCGTGATTTTTGCCAGACAATGTGCGCTCAGCTTTGTAGAATTCTGGAATTAATTTCCAGATTTCACTTAAGGCATCCCTGTATTTTCTCCAGTAGGATCTGACATCATATCCTTGGTCAGTAAGCTTTGTTAGAGCATCATGAAGCTTTTTAGGCTCATTGCTGCTTTCATACAAGCTTCCATAGATTGTTGGATTGTCTCTATGCCAAGCCAAAGCTTCACGAAGTGTCAACGTTGGATCTGCAAAGTCATTGCTCGTCTCTATCATGCAATCAATCCATTCATCATACATTTCTGCCATTGATTCTAAGACAACATCAAGCTGGTATTTTTTTTCTTTCATGTATCTGACGCTGTCTCTTAGTATATCCGCAAAGCCACAAACCCTTATCATGTATATTTCTACGTTTTCTGTTACGTCAACCCCTTCTTTAACGCCAGTACCAATAACATGTTCCTCCCAATCAGGTTTTTTGGACCATCTTTTTACTTTTGCCATAATCTGGTTCAATTATAGCATTAATCAAAAATCTGGTATCCATTTTGAACCACCGATCTTTGTAAGCGCATTACTAGGAGTATATGCAGTTACGATATGTTCTGTGTTTATGAATCTTCGACTGTCATCGATCAGCACAACAATCCCTGTTTTTTCTTGATATTTGACGATGTAGTTTGTTTTTGAATCCCGAAAGTCATATATATCATCTGAATTGCTTGAGGCTATTTCGCCGAGCTTTTGTAAGGCCTCGTCTATCGATCTGGCATTAAGGCCAGCCAAATGTCCTCTTCTATAGTGCTTATCTTTTATGTGCGACAATCGATTGCCGTGTTTAGGATCATGCAGATTCGCATAAAACTGAACATCCGTTACGACGTCAATGGGTTTTGTACCCCATTGAGCAAGTATCACGGCTCGAGTCATTTGAGCCCTGTGTAAGTCTATTACAAGCTGACGAAGATCGTTTAGTTGACGTTTGTCATATTTACCAAACATCTTTTTTGCAAGTGCCTTCAGCGAATCGTCTAAAGGATTTGAGGCTTTTTTCGCAAGGAAAGCACTCGCTTCAGAGATAGCAGTTTTTTGATTTCGCTTCCTTGAAGCCCGATTAGGATCTTCTTCACACATTTTGCAAAGTGTTGGTTGTTCCCAAATACCATTGTGGGTGTGCCAGCCGATTATTTGTCGAGCGGTTATTCTAAATGTAAAATCACATGAACTACATGTAATCTCAACATCCGTTTGTGCTTTTTTCCAAGCTCTGCACGCAGGGCAATTTGTCGGCAAATGGCCAAACTTTTGCATATGCCAAGCTTCTTCGCCTGGTTCCATTGAAAATGAACCAGATCCAACACAACCTTTCATCTTGCATAAATAGGTACCCATTTTCGTCTATTCTCCTTTCACTAAACAGTTTGCATGTGAATGGGTGTCCACTGTGTTTGATATGATTGGCCCTCGTCATCTTTCACCAATCTTGGTAAAAGTTTAGCGGTCAACTTTACATCAACAGCTAATTCTAAGCCCGTAAGTTCTTGTCTAAAACTGCCCGATTTATTACCATCTGCTGTTTGCCATCCCACTTGTCCGGTGTCAGAGATTTCTGTGATGATTATCTGATCGTGTGATATGAATTTTTTCGTACCTCTGCTGATCCAGAACTTTTTCCATGCACCAATTTTGGGAACAGACAAGCTCTCCAATTTCAACATTGAGTCTGATCCAATGAATTGTTTAAGCTCATCTCTGCCTTTGTTGATTTTTTGGAAAAACTTCAAGGCGTTGTTGATAGCATCTAGAAATTGTTTGATCTGTAGGCCATCTAAACCCATTGTTCTAGCTTCTTCTCTTAGTAAGTCCAGTACAAACTGAACTTCATATTGAGTTAATTCTCCAAACAACAAATGACTGTATTTGTTTGAAAAATAACCAATCAAGCCGTGCAAAGTAATGATGTCACTTTTTCGTGATATCTCCACTTCGCCCAATTTAGATTTACTCCAAGAGAAAGATCCTATGCTGAATATCTCAGTGTCTTCCACATCCACTTGGCCGTACCTCTGTATTAATTCAGAATAGTCATGCTGACTCAGTGCAACCAAAACTAGGTAGAAAAACACTTCTTCTTCAGATGCATTTCTCTCAAGAGCCTTTTGTAGATACGAGGCGTATTCGATACTGTCGGTAAGCCCTATCCATTGACTACAGTAAAATCCAAAAGAGGTTAATCCATTTTCAGTGGCAACACCAAGCGCTATCAAACTTTGCCTTTCATTCATAAATTCATCTAACCTACTTTGGTGTGGCCTTGATGGCAATCTTAAATTCGCCAACCACTCTTGTGGATTAGATGCATTGTGTTGAAAGCTCAAAGCTGCAAGTTTTGTTAATGGCGCCTTGAGATAGGGTGGTTTTATTGTTTCGTATTCAAGTCCGTTCGTATTAATTTCACGATCAGACAAGAATGTGTATTCTGCCCCAACCTCACGGGTAATAAATCCTATACCCGGACGTTTTCTGCCTACCCTACCAATTCTCTGTTTTAAAGCATTAACTCCAAGAGGACCCATTCTGGGCAACAATACACCTTCGACAACATCGTTTTCAAAACCAGAATCCATTGTGACAACATAATCTAACGTTGCAAATGTAATTCCCATTTCAACGACACTTGTAGCAATAATCACATACAATTCGTTATTTCGATGAATTATATCCATCTGCCTATCGAATGCAGCTTTTTTGCTACGATTGCGAATGGTTTCACTGGCCAAACGAAGAACTCTTACTCTTTTTTGTGGTTTATTAAAAGTAGCTCCTTCGATCATCCGAGCATAACGATTCACATCGCTATTCTCGCTTTGGTAACTATTAACCACAATTAACATCCCACTTGCTCTTCGACCGTTGGGATCAACACCATTTAATACTTCACCCTGTTTGCGATATCCTGATGGAGGAAAATAGTCAGATGAAGTGTCGTGTTGCACAAGCACTTTGTCTACGAGTTCGACAATGACATCTTCCATTGGGTGTTCCAAGTTATGGAGCCAAATCGGATATCTTTGTTTATTCGCCATGATGATATTCTCAACTCCAAGTAACTCAGTAACATTTGAGGTATCAACTGTCGCAGACATAAAGTGTACGGTTATACCTTTTTGTCTACATATGCCAAGTGCAAGCTCAACATCAGCGTTCTGCTCAATTGTTACATGTGCTTCATCGATAATTATGCAATCATTTTTTGGAGTAAGATCATCGTTCTCGGCATAAATACCCAGCAAGCCTGTTGTTACAAACTTGATAGGTGCCTTTGGATGAATCGTACTGGTTGCAGAAGTAGCGCACCCAAACAGAACAGGATTGCGTGGTGCTTTTTTCCCATACTTTTGACGTATGAATTTAGCAAACAAGCTATTCATGTGGTACATCAGGTCTTCTGCAATTGGGATTCTTGGTTCTACCACATATAGCGTGGGCTTTTGTGTTGTTGAAATCCTGTCTTTTATGCCATCGAAAAACAACTCTAGTTGCTTTAGATAAACATGTATTGGCACAGCCACTGTTTTTCCTAAACCAGTAGCAGCAACCAAAAAGAAAGGGTCATGACCTATCTGTGGGAGATAGTCTCGAACAGACAAATTGTATAAATCTAATGCATAAGGCAAGAAATCCTGAATATCACACAAATGATACTCCTGCTTTTGATGATCAACCTTGTACTGAATGCTTACGTTCGACAATCTATATCTAAGTTTATCGGACATTATATTCTCCTTGTCATTCTTCTGTTAATGTACAAATTGAAGAAATATATCTTCGTGCCTGTAATTATACAGCAATAACGAAGAATACCCATATATTTGGAGCTGATATTATGAACCTTGATAGTCGGAAGCGCATTCTTCATAATAAAAAAAGGTATGGCTGCCCAAGCAACTAATTCTCCAAATATTCCACAACTAAAGGTAGAGGGTGGTGGACCAAAAACACTCGCAGATATTTTGGTCGATTTGGGAGCTATTGATATTGCTCGTGCAGGGCAAGTTAAATTGGCCGAAATTCAAACAGGAAAATCCCAAGAAGATATTTTAATACAACAACAGCTTGTTACGGAGGAACAGTTAGCCCAGGCAAAGGCAAAGTTTTACAACATTCCATATATTGACTTATCCGCTACCCCCGTTAGCCCGGCTGCTTTATCAGTTTTATCTCAAGAAGTTGCTAAGAAATACAAAGTCTTCCCAGTTGCTATTGATACTGCAAACAAAGAATTGAAGCTTGCGATGGTAAATCCGTTGGATTTGGCTGCGATTGAATTTGTGGAGCAAAAAACTGGTTACCACGTTCAGCCTTTGGCCGCTAACCCTCCAACTGTGGACGAATCGATTGCAAAGCGTTATTCGTCTTCTCTTTCTCAAGAAGTCACGGCGGCATTAAAAGAAGTAAGCCCTGATAAATCGCAAGTTAGGACGCTTGATGTTACGAACCAAACCGGTCTTATTAGGCAGGAAAAAATCAGCGAAATCGTAACACATATTTTGGATTTTGCTATGCGTGCACGAGCCAGCGACATTCATATTGAGCCGATGGAGAAAACGACTCGAGTTCGCTATAGAATTGACGGAATTTTGCAGGAAAAACTGACTATCCCTAAAGAGCTCCATGAGGCTTTGATTTCAAGAATTAAGATTCTGTCTGGAATGAAAATTGATGAAAGACGTGTTCCTCAAGATGGAAGGTTTAATTTTAAGCAATCTGGAAACGAGGTTGATTTACGTGTTTCTTCGCTTCCGTCAACTTGGGGTGAAAAGATTGTGATGCGTCTTCTTAAAAAAGGTGGCGGAGTCCCCGATTTGCCAGAATTGGGTCTTCGCGGACGTGCATTAAAGAATCTAGAGGATTCAATTTTAAGACCTCATGGAATTATTACAATTTGTGGACCAACTGGATCAGGTAAAACGACTACACTTTATTCGATCATTACCCGTTTGAATACTCCGAAGGTTAATATAATGACCCTAGAAGATCCAATCGAATATAAAATTGCAGGAGTAAATCAAGTCCAAGTGAATCAGGCTGTTGGATTGACATTTGCATCTGGTTTGAGATCTTTCTTGAGGCAGGACCCGAACATTATTCTTGTTGGAGAAATCAGGGATAGTGAAACTGCTGACTTGGCTGTACAAGCAGCCCTCACCGGGCATTTAGTATTTTCAACCCTTCACACAAATGATGCTGCGGGAGCACTCCCTCGTTTGATAGATATGGGTGCGGAACCATTTTTGCTGGCTTCGTCTATGACGGCTATTGTTGCGCAAAGGGTTTTGCGAAAAATCGATGAGAAAGCAAAAGAAGCATACACGCCTGACCCACAAGTAGTTAAAAATATTCAAGAAGTATTGGGTAATTTAATGCCAAAAGGCCCAGTGCAGCTTTATCGTGGGAAGCCAACGCCTGAGAATAATAATTCTGGATATTTAGGAAGAGTTGCTATTTTTGAAGTTTTGCCGGTTTCTGAAATAATTTCCAGATTAATTTTACAACGAGCTCCTGCAGTTGAGATAGAAAAACAAGCTAGACTTGAGGGGATGATATCTATGAAGCAAGATGGATATCTGAAAGCCTTGCAAGGTGTTACGACAATGGAAGAGGTTCTGCGTGTAGCTCAAGAGTAAACATGTTAATATAAATTTATGAATAATGACCTGCCAGTGAATAATTCTACGATCAACAATTATTTACAGTTAGTGATTGATCGCCAAGCTTCTGATTTGCATTTAATTGTGGGAGTTCCTCCGATGATTAGGGTTGATGGTGAGCTGCAACCAATTCCAAACGAGCGGATCTTAACTCCTGAAACTGTAAGTGGCTTTATGTCACAAGCCATGACTAAGGAGCTGATGGAGCGCCTTACGGTTAACAAAGAAGTTGATTTTTCATTGTCATTTTCAGAGAGAGCTAGATTCAGGGTTAACGCTTATACAACTAAAGGAGCATGGGCTGCATCATTCAGGGCTATTCCAATAGAAATTCCTAAAATTGACGAACTGGGTTTGCCTCCTCTTATGCATACCTTCACCACTCTCAGGCAGGGTTTTATTTTGGTGACTGGCCCGACTGGCCATGGGAAATCTACTTATC
>Ga0210057_1001712_pt1 | contig 32692 bp, 34 predicted proteins | sample CryGeyCG2114_010_2_FD_183968 | JGI IMG/M metagenome (GOLD analysis project Ga0210057, IMG submission 183968) | Groundwater microbial communities from aquifer - Crystal Geyser CG10_big_fil_rev_8/21/14_0.10 (SPAdes) (version 2) | ecosystem: Environmental > Aquatic > Deep subsurface > Groundwater ... | reverse complement strand
GATATCCAAGGGGACATTTATGGGGAAGGGGAAAGTTTGTTTCTTCAGTCGGATTTGTCCAATTGGATAAAGTAAAGGATTATGTGAGGAACCAGTCAGTTCATCATGGTACTAAATTTATCTAAGTTCACCCGATGGAAACCGCACTCCGAGCGAAGCGAGGATTTGATGCGAAGCATCAAACCTTCAGGGTGCGGAGGACGTCATATAAGAAAAAAAATTATTCTACTTTAAGGGTTTCTGCTTCTTTTTTCTTCTGCTTAGAATATCTTGTTAAGTATCCAGCCATCTTATTTCTCATTTTCTTTGAAGGCATTTCTTTACCTAGAATGTTTTTGTTCCTCTCAAATTCATCATGAAACTCAATTCCATTATCCATAAGTTCCTTAGATGCTCTTTTAACTTGTTTTGACTTTATTTTACCCATATTAAGAAGTACAATATTTCTTTTTTAAATCTTGTGATTTGTTTGGCTTTATTGAAAAAGTTCTAATTTGGATTGACTTATTAAACAAGAAAATGGCAAAGAAAAAATATTTAGATTTGATGGGAAGTTTTAATTAATTGTATGGTAATTCTTTCTAGATTAATTTGAAAAAGATTATTAAATTATATCTCTCTCTAAGAAAAACAAAAAGATTAATTTGAAAAAGATTATTAAATTATATCTCTTTCTAAGAAAAACAAAAAGATTAATTTGAAATATATAATCTTTCCGATGAATTTTGGTCGCTAGATAGCATTAATTCAATAAAAATAATCTTAATTGTTTCAAGGTTTAAAGTAAATTAGTTTTTATAATTAATTTGACTTTGAGATATAATTGGATTGAATTTGAATGCTCTTTATAATTATGGGAGATAGTGATATTCTGAAAAGATTGTTAATGGATGTTTTAAACGGTTCCTCTTTATTAAACAAAGCTGATTTATTTAATTTAATCTATCTTTTCAATGGAATCAAGCTTTTTTGCGGCGTCAATCAAGTTTTGGGTTTTCTTTGGAGGTTCTCCAAGCGAGAAAATCATATAGTTCATTTTTCTTTCTTCAGATTTTTTATAGGCATTAAGAATATCTTTTTCTGAGATTCTTTTTTTGTTATAAGCAAAAAGAAGTTTTTCTTCACCTTTTTCTAAAACTTTTAGAATTAGCTCTTTTTTATTAAAATTTATGATGTCTGAAAGAATTATCCCTTTTTTTGCTAAATATTCCTTGACTTTATTGAAAAATTTTTCATCGCTTTCTTTTGTTGACTTTTTTGTTTTTGATTTTATTTGTTTTGGTTTTTTCTTTTTTTCGGATTTTTCTTTTTCTTCTTTTTTAGGTTCTTCTTTATGAATTTCCTCTTTTTTAGGTATTTCTTTCTTTTCTTCTTTTTGAACAATTTTTTCTTCTTCCTTTTTTTGAGAAAGATATTCTTCTTCTTTCGTTGTGAAATATCTCCAAATCACTTCTCCGTTTTTTTCAAATGGTTTAGCAAAATCTTTAATCGCTCTTAATGCAACTCTTATTGCGGGTTCTTGTTTCGAATCAATTAGAAATTTATCTCTTTTAAGAAGTGTCCAAGCTTCACGCTCTTTTCCTTTGATATGTTCAGAAAATCTTTCAAGACTTCCTTCTTGTCCAGGCAAAAAATATATAGGACTTGTTCCAACCTTCATATTAGATGTTTTTATCTTCTGATGAGAAATCAATTCAGATAAGAATGCAGAAGTGAAAAGCATGTCCATTCCAGCGTCTTTTGCAATGTGAACTGGAAGACTTGGTCCATTTCTCCCTAGAAAATTCAAAATTTTTCCTTTTACAATCGAAGTGTCTGCTGCTGGCATAAAAATAATAAATTAGTCTTTATTATAAATGTTTTTAGAATTTAATTTATTGTGCAAGCAACTGACATATGTCAGTAGCGTGACCGAAAAATAATTTTCATTTGGTTTCTTCGGATTTGTATGAAAAAAGAAGATATAATAAAAGAATATTTCAAATTAAAAATTAAAGAATATGCTAACAATTAATATAAAAAATTATTTTATCTCAGTTTGAATTTTGTAAGATAAATTATTATTTTACCTGGGGGCATATGTTCCCTGTGTTTACATTAGAATTTCATCCAATCCATTTTATAGTATATAATGTTTCCTTCTTCATCCTGAATTGCAAGAAGAACTTTCTTTTTTGTTGAGTTTGCAACTCGATTTTTTAAAATGAATTTTTCCCAATTAATTTTTCTTGAGAATGGTTCAACCGAAATAAGAAAACTTGAATGATCTTTTCCTGGTTTTTTTCCTTTTTCATAAGCCGAAAAGTCTGCTCCATATTTTATTCCAGATTTCAAAATAAGGCCTTTTTTTCTTAATTCATCAAAAACTTTATACTTGGATGAAAAATCTTTATCTATTTTTGAAAACTTTTTTAAGATTTCATTTTCATTTAGCTCTTTTTTATTTTGGAAAATTTTCATATTTTTATTTTTAAAAAGAAAAAATCCTTCCGAAAGAGAATAAATCACTTTTTCATGTATTTTTTCTCCAAAAAAGTTTTCTTTTGATAGAGTGTAAGCTCTTTTCGAGTTGCTTGAAAGAGAGTTTCCAACTAGAGATGCTTCAAATAGATTTTCTCTTTTCATCATATTTATATTTAACAAGGAGAATATTTAAAAGTTCGTCCCATTTATATTCTGTATGGAAGAAATTGATTTTAAGAAAATTGAAAAAAAATGGCAAAAAAAGTGGGATGAAAAGAAAATTTTTAATGTAAAAGAAGAAGGGAAAAAAGAAAAATTCTATTGCCTTGAAATGTTTGCTTATCCTTCTGGTTCCGGACTCCATATGGGTCATGCTTTGAATTATACAATTGGAGACATTTTTGCACGTTTTAAAATTTTACAGGGGTTTAATGTCCTGCATCCTACAGGATATGATGCTTTAGGACTTCCAGCTGAAAATGCTGCGATAAAGGTCGGAACTCATCCGGAAGAATATACTAAAAATTCTATGAAAAATTTTACTAAACAAATGAAATCTCTAGGATTTAGTTATGACTGGTCCAGATTAATTAATACTTCAAATCCAAATTATTATAAGTGGGACCAATGGATTTTTTTAAAAATGTTTGAAAGAGGACTTGCTTATCAAAAAGAATCAAATGTTAATTGGTGTCCTTCATGTGAAACGGTTCTTGCTAATGAACAAGCACAAAATGGGGCTTGTGATAGATGTAACACAAAAGTAAAAGTTAAGCATCTCAATCAATGGTTTTTGAAAATTACGGATTATGCTGATGAACTTCTGGACAAAATTGATGATTTGAATTGGCCCGAGAGAACAAAATTAATGCAAAAACATTGGATTGGGAAAAGTTATGGGGCTGAGATTGATTTTTCAATCAATGGAGAAAAATATCCAGTTTTTACAACTCGTTCAGATACAATTTATGGAGTAACCTTTGTAGTTGTTTCACCTTATCATTCTAAGATTAAAGAAATAATTACTAAAGAACAAAAAAAAGAAGTTAATGTATTTTTGAAAAAATTAAATTCAGTTTCTGAAAAAGAAATAGCTATTCTTGAGAAGGAAGGAGTTTTTACCGGTTCTTATGCAATTAATCCTTTGACCCAAGAAAAAATTCCAGTTTATATGGGAAATTTTGTTGTGGCTGATTATGGTGGAGGAATGGTTATGGCTGTTCCAGCACATGATAAAAGGGATTTTGAATTTGCAAAAAAATATGGAATAAAAACTAAGATTGTAATTGATCCAGTTGATTTTGAATTAAATGAAAAAAATCTAACTGAAGCTTATACTGAAGAAGGAACACTAATCAATTCAGAAGAATTTAATGGGATGACTAATTCAGATGCAAAAGAAAAGATTGTTCAATTTTTATCTAAAAAAGGATTAGGTAGAAAGACAACCCAATTTAGACTTAAGGACTGGGGAATAAGTAGGCAGAGGTATTGGGGTGCCCCCATCCCAATAATTCATTGTGGAAAATGTGGTGCAGTTCCTGTTCCTGAAAAAAATTTACCTATAAAACTTCCCAAGAAAGTAAAATTTGGTAAGGGAAATCCTCTTTTAACAAATGAAAAATGGATTAATGTTAAGTGTCCAAAATGCGGAGGAAAAGGAAAAAGGGAAACAGATACAATGGACACTTTTGTAAATTCCTCATGGTATTTTTTAAGATATTGTGATGTGAAAAACAATAAGAAAATATTTGATAAAGAGAAGGTGGGATATTGGAATCCAGTTGATATGTACATTGGAGGAGCAGAGCATGCTTGTATGCATTTAATTTATTCAAGGTTTTATGTGAAGTTTTTAAGAGATTTAGGATTATTGAATTTTGATGAACCTGCAAAAAGACTTTTTCATCAAGGAATGATTCATTCAGAAGAAGGAGAAAAAATGAGTAAATCTAAGGGAAATGTTGTTGATCCCATGAGTATTTCAAAAAAATATGGAGTTGATGCTTTAAGATTTTTCTTAGTTTCAGTTGCATCACCGGATAAAGATTTTGAGTGGAGTGAAAAAGGAATTCAAGGAAGTTTTAAATTTATTAAAAAGATTTATGATTTTTTTGAAAGATTAAAAATAGGAAAAGATAGCGAAAAAATTCTTTCTAAGTTAAATCTCACTATTAAAAATGTAGGGGAATATCTTGAAAATCTGGAATATAGAAAGGCAACAATTGAATTGAGAGAACTTTTTGATTTAATTTATGAAGAAGGAAAAGCAAGTCGAGATACCTTTGAAAAATTTTTAAAATTGATTAGTCCATTTTGTCCTCATGTTTCCGAAGAACTTTGGGAAAAATTAGGAAATAAAAATTTTATTACCACCAATTTCTGGCCAGAATTCAAAGAGGTTCAGATAATAAACAAATTTGAAGGAGATTTAAATAAAAAAATAATTGAAAGTATTTCAGAAATTATGAGGAAATTTGAAGCAAGAGGAGATAAAATTTCAAAAGTTTATTTTTATTTTGTTCCTTTTGAAATTGGAAAAGTTAGTCAAAAGAAGTTAAAAGAAGGTTTGGGAAAAGAAGTTTTTATTTATTCAGTCCAAGACAAGAAAAAATATGATCCAGAGAGTAGAAGTAAAAAAGCGAGACCCGGAATGCCAGGAATTTATTTTGAATAAATTTAAATAGGATCCTTAATATCAAATTTTATGGATAAAAAAGAAATTTTAATTGAATTGAGGAAAAAGTTTGAAGAATTAAAAAAAGAGTTAAATTTTAAACCTTCTTTTGATGAATTAGAATCAGAATTTTTTATTAGTGATGCAGTTTTATCAGCAGGATTCGTTAGTGAAAACTTTTCGAAACATTTGTGCTCAAGAATAGCTGAGAGTTATAGGGATTGGCATGGATATTTGAATAATCTTCTTCTTCCAAATCCATCTTATTATGCAGGACAGACCGAGTCAAAACTTTTTAATTCAGAAGAAGATAGACAAAAAGTTTGGAATTTAATTAAAATTTCTATGAAATTTTCAAGTATGCATTCAATTATTTCATTAAAACATGATAAAAAATCTGAATCTGAATTTATAGATGAATCCTATCTCTCATGGATTAATAGTTTCAAACCAGGATTAGTTTATATTATGTCCAAAGTGAATGATGCTTGGAAAAAAGAGTAAATTTCCCCACAAGAAGATACTTTTTTATATCTTATTTTCTTATTGTTCTGAATGGAAAAAGTCTTACTTGAAAATAAAGAGAACCAAAATTTTTTAAATAAATTTACTCTTTTTAAGAATTCCTATTTTGTTGGGGGATTTATTTTATTGATTATTTTAATTTTTGGATTTTTAATTTTTTCTTCTGGTGGAAAATTAGTTCCTTTTCAAAAATGTGGAGATGGGACCTTTGAAGGTTATTGTTCTATTAAAAAACCTTATTTTTGTTCCGAAGGAATTTTATTTGAGAATTCAGAGAAGTGTGGTTGTCCAGATTCATTTCGATTTTCAAAAGAAGGGTGCATTTCAAAATATGGTTCTTCTGAGAGTGTTTCGACTTTTGATTATTTTTTAAATGGAGAAAAAAATGAAATTTCAATTAAAATTTATCCAAAAGTGGTAGATTATCTTTTAACTCTTCCACGAACAAAAGTATACTATGATGGGGAAACTCCCCGTAGAGATGATTTTAAGTTAAGTAAAATAGATGAACCTCTCCAAAAAGATTATCTTTTGCCCCTTGTTTCAGAAATCCAAAATCTTGCTCCCTATTCAAAAGATCTTCAAGCAAAAATTGCAGTAAGCCTGGTTCAAAATATTTTTTACAATGAATCTAAATTTGTTAGTGTTCCAGGATTTAATTTTAAGGTAAGACTTTCAAGATATCCTTATCAAGTTTTAGAGGAGGCTCAGGGTTCTTGCGAAGGAAAATCAGAACTTTTAGCTTTTTTATTAAAAGAAATGGGCTTTGGAGTAACTTTATTTTATTATCCTGAAGAAAATCATGAAGCTGTAGGGATAAAATGCCCTTTTGAAGAAAGTTACCTTGGAACAGGATATTGTTTTATTGAAACAACAATGCCAAGTCCTATTTCATTTAGTGGAGGAAAATATCTCGGAGCTGGAGGACAAAATAAATTGAAAAGTAAACCAGAGTTAGTCTTGATAAGTGATGGAATTAGTTTATCTGAAAATTTAGAGGATTATGGTGATTCAAGGAGTTTGGAAAAATTAGTGAATAAAATTGAAAATTCTGGTTCTTTGAACCTTATTGATAAAAGAAAGATGGATTTCTTAAGAGAAAAATATAATTTAAAATTTTAAAAAATTCAATAAAAAAAATTGAATTTTAGAATCTAAATCTTTAAATAAATTTTATCTTTTTTTATTTTTATGTCTAACTTAACACTTGTTGAATTGGTTGATGATAATTTTAATCCCTTTCCACATTTTATTGGTCTTGAAAAATTTTATGAAAAACAAATTAAACCCAAAATTAATATTTTTGGTTTTAATAATGAATTTTCAAATTTTTCAGAAAATCTTTTATATCCTCTTTTTTTACCTAAAACTTTTGAATGGTTTCAATTGGAAAACCCCTTCTTAGCTAGATATAATAAATTAATTTTTCAGGATATTTTCAGAAATTTGAATAATCATTTTGAAGTTTCAATAAGGGACGAGAACAACCTTAATAATGAATTAGAAAGATTAAAATATGAATCTAAAAATTATGATGAAAATAATTTTCCAAATGAATTGCAATCTCTTTCAGAGAATACGGCCTATCTTCATAAAAAGGAGAATATTCTTCTAAAATATAAGTTAAGTTATGCAATTTTTCTAAATAATGTTCTTTCTTCAAGAGTAAAATATTTTTATTCTGAGGAAATAAGTGAATTGATAAATCAATCAAAAAAAGCGAATAGTAAAGATTTTTCAAAAAAAAAGTTGAATGAATATCTTTTAGACCTCTATAGGGAATCAATTTTACTTAAGGAAGATTATGTTGTTTCTGACAAATAAAATTTATTTTATAACTGCTTTAATTCTTCTAATTCCAGCTGAAGAGGATTCTTCTTTGATTATTTTAAAATTTCCAATTTCGCCTGTTTTTTTTACATGCGGGCCTGTGCAAAATTCTTTACTTGCAAAATTATTTGGATTCTTTTCATCGTAAACGGTGTAAACAGAAACCCTTTCGGGATATTTTGTTCCAAATTCAGCTTGTGCACCAGAATTTATTGCTTCTTTAAAAGACATTTCTTCACGTTTTACAATTAGGTTTTTTTGTATTTTGTCATTAACCCATTCTTCAATTTTTTTGATTTCTTCATCAATTAATTTTCTTGGAAAATTAAAATCAAACCTTAATCTTTCAGAAGTGATGTTTGAACCTTTTTGTGATATTTGGTTATCCTTTAGAACTTGTCTCAAAGCTTCATTCAAAAGATGTGTTGCTGTATGAAGACGTGTTGTTTCAATTGAATTATCCAAAAGTCCTGATTTAAATTTTCCAGAAGAGGCAGTTTGAGAAAGTTTTTGGTGTTTTTCAAATTCTTTTTCAAATTCTTTTTTTTCAAATTTAACTTTTCTATTTTTACATTCTTCTTCAATTAGCTCAATTGGAAAACCATATGATTGGTAAAGGAGAAATGATTCTTGTCCCAAGATTGTTTTCTTATTTTTAATGAAATTTTCAAATTTTTTTAATCCCTTCTCCAAAGTCAAAATGAATTTTTCTTCTTCCCCTTTTAATTCTTTTAAAATTACTTTTTTATTTAATTTATAATCTTTATATATGTCAAAGAGAGGTTCAATAACTAAAGTTATTGAAAATTCTTTTTCGGATAATTTTTTTATTTGTCTTACCGCTCTTCTAATTAATCTTCTTAAAACGTATCCCCTTTCAGTATTGCTTGGAGTTATTCCATCCGAAATAATAAAGGTTGCTGCCTTTAGGTGGTCAGCTATAATTCTCATTTCTTTTTCATTACTTTTATAAGTTTTTTTAGAAAGAGATTCAATTTTTTGAATAACTGGTTTCCATATATCTGTTTCATAATTATCTTCAAATCCATTGAGAACAGCAACAGTTCTTTCAACTCCCATGCCGGTATCAATATTTTTCTTTTTTGCTTCGTTGTAATTTCCTTTTTCGTTCTTGTTGTATTGCATTAAAACATCGTTCCATATCTCTATCCAATTTTCATTTTCTGGATTAAATTTTTCAGGAATTTTTCCTTTCTTTTTCCAATAAAACATTTCAGTATCTGGTCCACATGGTCCAGTTAAACCTGCTGGTCCCCACCAATTGTTTTTCTTTGGAAGGTATGCAATTCTATTTTTTGAAATACCCAAACTTTCCCATTTTTTAGATGATTCCAAATCTTTTGGAGAATCTTTATCTCCCTCAAAAACAGAGACTGCAATTTTTTCTTTTGGAATTTTTAAAATTTTAGTTAAGAATTCGAAGGAGTATTCAATTGCTTCAGATTTAAAATAATCTCCAAGAGACCAATTCCCAAGCATTTCAAAAAAAGTGTGGTGTGTTGTGTCTCCCACTTTATCAATATCCCCTGTCCGAATACATCTCTGAACTCCAACGAGTTTTTTCCCAAGAGGATGGGTTTGGCTAATTAAGAATGGAACAAGAGGATGCATGCCTGCAGTAGTAAATAAAACTGTGGGATCATTTTCAGGAATAAGCGAAACATTGGGAATCTCCTTATGCCCTTTATTTTTAAAAAATTGGATATACAATTTTATGAGTTCATTTCTGTTCATTTATTTAAAAGAAGAGAAGACTTTTTATGCGTTTTGATGTAATTTTATTGGCTTAATTTATTCAATCTTTCTTGAATTTCAAGAAGCTGTCTTTCGATATTTCCTTTGTTCTTTGGAATTTCGAAAGTTGTTTTTTCTTTTTTGTCATTTGGGTCATAATTTTCTCCCTTTAAAATTTTAGGGATTTTTAAATTTGGAAGAATTATCTGGAGTTTTGACAAATCTTTTTTAATTTCTTTTGATCTTTTTAGTATCAGTCTTTTCTTTTTTATTTCTTCAGAACGAAGTTTTCTATAATTTTCTATAATTTGGGAAATTCTTAAAAGATTTATTTCAGAAGAAAGAAGGTCCTTTTTACTTATAATTGCTTCATCATTTTCAAGTTTTATGTGTATAGAATTTTCTTTTTTTTTCTTTACACTTTTTTTCGCCATTTAAATTTTAGAAAAGATGTCTTTGTCAACTTTTTCTATTTGGGATTTCATTTCTTGAATTTCTTTCTCCCATTTTGACAATTCCTCTTCTTCCTTCTCCTTTAATTCACTTGTTTCTGAAAGAAGTTTTTCAATTTCGTCTATTTTTTCTTTTGTTTTTTTAAAAACTTCAAGAGCTTCTTCAAATTTATCAATTCGGATAAAAACTGGGCCTTTTTCTCTTTCAGGCTTTTCTTCAAAATTCTTAGTTGAAATTATCTCTTTTTTTGAATTATTAAAAGTTGGTTTTGGAATATTTCTGAAGGTTGGCTTTGGAATTACAGGTTGATGCATTTCTTCATCATCATCATTGTCTTCATAATTTCCAGAAATAGCATTTTTTATTGTTTGTTGAGAAAACCGATCCCCCATACTACTATTTGGGAAACTTGGAAGGCCATGAATTTCGTTTTCCGAATAGTCTTCATCTATTTTAGGAAATTCTGAAGGTAAATTTGGTAATTCTGGGAGCTTTGGTAGACTCAAATTACTACTCTCTTCCTTTTTAGAAAAAATTCTCATTCATTTCACCTCTAAGTATATATTGTAAGATATACTTTAAAAATGTTATTCCCTTATTTTTTTCTTTGAAAAACCCAGATAAGGAGTTTTTTGGGTTTTCTTTTTTGAAAAAAACCGATAGAAAAAAAATGAAACTCTTTTCTGCGATTTTTTACTTCGTAAAAAACCGATAGAAAAAAAAATGAAACTCTTTTCTGCGATTTTTTACTTCGTAAAAAACCGAAAGCTATTTTAAGGGACATTTTTTTAGTTAGATTATGTTAAATAAACTTCTAGATGAGATTGTTGTTTCAGTTGTTGGAAAATCTGCTGAGGGGATTGTAGTTCTTCTCAATACTCCAAAATATGTTAATGAATTCATTATCGCAAAAAAGCTCGGAATAACAATTAATCAAACAAGAAATATACTTTACAAAATTTCGGACTTCGGACTTGTTTCATCAGTCAGAAAAAAAGATAAGAAGAAAGGATGGTATACTTATTATTGGAAATTTGAAATTTTAAAATGTTTAGAATTTTTAAGAGATTTTTTATTAAAAAGTAAATTAGAAGTTCAAGAAAAGATAGATATTAGAAATTCCAAGGTGTTTTATATTTGTGAGCCTTGTGGAGTTGAATATGATGAAGACGATGCGCTTCTGATGAATTTTACTTGTGATGAGTGCGGAGAAATTTTTACAGTTAAGGACAATTTAAAATTGGTTAAAGACATGGAAAAAAATATTTCTAAAATAAATGAAAAATTAAAGATTGTTCAGGAAGAACTAGAAAAGGAGCAATCCAAACTTGATAAGAAAAAAGTAATTGAATTAAAAAAAGAAGAAAAGGAAAAAGAAAAGAAAAAAGAAGAGGCAAAAAAGAAAAGAGAAACAAAAAGAAAAGAAAGAAAAGAAGAGAAGGACGCTCAAAAGAAATCTAAGGACAAAAAGAAAATAAAAAAAGTAGTATTAAAAAAACCAGTAAAAAAACCAAAAAAGAAATCTAATAAAAAGATAGAAAAGAAAATCACTAAAAAAAAGGCACCAAAAAAAGTTTCTTCTAAAAAGAAGAAAAAGTAGTTTTAGTGAAGTTTAAATAATCTTTTTAACTTTCTTTCCCATGCCAATTTATCAAGTTTTTCCAAAAAAGAAGAGCATCTTTGATAAAATTAGTGCTACCGTTTGGTTAATTTTCATTAATGTTTTTTTGTTTGTCCTTTTTTCAATTTTAATTTCTTCAGGGTTTCTCACTTTGGACTTTATTGCTCTCAAACCTCTAAATGTTTTTCAAGGAGTTTATCTTTGGACATTTTTGACCAGCATGTTCATGCATGCAGGGTTTTTCCATTTGTTTGTAAATATGTTTTCTTTATTTTTTGTTGGAAGTCTTTTGGAAAAACTTCTTGGTAAAAAGAGATATCTCAGTTTTTATTTGATTGCGGGAATTTTCGCTGGAATTGTTTTTGTTTTATCTTCACAGATTTTTCCAGGAGATTTAAATACTTATGCAGTTGGAGCCTCTGGAGCAATTTTCGGTTTAATTGGAATTCTTATGTTTCTCACGCCTAACCTTCCGGTTTATTTAATGTTCATTCCAATTCCCATAAAAATGAAATACGCTGCTCCAGGAATGCTTATTGTTCTTTGGTTGATTTCAATTGGAGGAGATTTGCCTGTAGGAAATGTTGCTCATCTTGGAGGGTTAATTGCAGGAGTTATTTATGGTCTCTATTTAAAAAAAACTTTTCCAAATAAAGTAAAATATATTTCAGGTAGATTTAGATGAAAAAAACTTCTTTCTTAGGTCTTTTTGAAAACAAAATTAACCTTTCTTTGAATTATATTGTGGAATCTAAAAATTTTATTTATTCTATAATTGGAATCTTTATTCTTTTTGCATTAATTGGTTTTTTTATACCTCTACCTCAGAATTTAACTGACGAGATTTTGAAATATTTTAGAGAATTAATAATCCAGACCCAAGGGTTTGGAACTTTTGAAATGATTCTCTTTTTATTTAATAATAATTCGGTTTCTGGATTTATGGGTCTTTTTTTTGGATTCTTTTTTGGAATTTTTCCAGTTTTAAATGCAATTCTAAATGGATTTGTTTTAGGTTTTGCTGCAAATTATAGTGTGACTGAAAATGGATTTTTATCCCTTTGGAGACTTTTTCCTCATGGAATTTTTGAACTTCCTGCAATTTTTATTTCATTAGGTCTTGGAGTAAAATTTTCAACTTTTATTTTTAAGAAAAAAAAGTGGGACTCTTTTAGAGAATATTTTGAAAAATCTTTTTGGAGTTATGTTTTGGTTGTTTTACCTTTACTAGTTATTGCAGCAATAATCGAAGGAATTTTGATTTCTTTGGGAGTTTAATTTTTTAATTCATCAATACCCATTATAATAAGAACAATCCCAATAATAATCACTAGGATAGTTATTCCGCCCTTTATCAATTCCCAAGTTGCAGCTCCCCAATCTGAAAGAGGCATTCCAGGCATGATAAGGTAAAGGGGAACTACTAAGAGAATCAACCCTAATAAAATTTTGAACCATTTACTCATATTTTTAATTGCAAATTAGATTTTAAATATGTTTTTATTTGAGTTGCTTTGTGTCAAAAGTGTAAATAAGAGTTTTTATTTTTCCTAAAAGTTTAACTTCATTAATTTGTGAAAGATTATCCTCCCAAACTCTCTGTTTTCCATCTTCATAATAGGGTTGTAGTATTCATAGATTATTTATGTTTATTCTCACAAATAGGAGGAAAAATAAAGTGTATTATTTTCTTGTAGAATCAGAAATAGTGGGAAAAAAAGTAAAACAAAAAGTTCTTCTTTATTTGGGCTCAGCAGAAACAGTTTTTAATAAACTAAGAAATAAAAAATTTATTTAAATTACTTTTGATGCAAAGCCTATTTAAGTTAATTTTAAAAACTGTATAAATCTCACTTTTTTATGGATAAAAATAAGAATAATGAAAATACTGCAAGAGAAAATATCTTGAGAAAGTCTGAAGAAGTAGCAGGTTTATCAATTAAAGGTTATGATTTTAATTCCGGAATAAATTATGATGAACTTTTGAATAGTTTTTCTACAACTGGAATTCAAGCAAGTAATTTTTCAGAAGCTGTTAAAATAATCAATGAAATGATTGAAAGTGGTTCTTTTATCTATTTTGGATATACTTCAAATATGGTAACTTCCGGAATTCGCGAAGTGATAAGATATTTGGCTGAACACAAAAAGGTTAATATTTTAGTAACAAGTGCTGGGGGAATTGAAGAAGATTTTATAAAATGCTTCGGAGATTTTAAACTTGGAGATTTTAGGGCTGATGGAAAAACTCTGAGGGAAAAAGGAATAAATCGGGCTGGAAATATTTATATTCCAAATTCAAGGTATTGTGATTTTGAGAATTTTATTATGCCTATTTTAGAAGAATTTTATTCTAGACAAAAAGAAACTGGAAAAGTTGTGACTTCTTCAGAACTAGTTTGGAAATTAGGAGAAAAAATTAATAATAAAAATTCGATTTATTATTGGGCTTTTAAAAATAAAATTCCTGTTTATTGTTCCGGAATTACTGATGGAAGTTTGGGAGATATGGTTTATTTTTTTAAATCAAAACATTCAGATTTTCTTCTTGATATTGCGGAAGACATTTGGAACCTTAATAATTCAACACTTGGCCCGAAAAAAACTGGAATAATTGTTTTGGGGGGAGGAGCGGTTAAACATTCAATTTGTAATGCTAATATGTTTAGAAATGGTGCAGATTATGCAGTTTATATCAATACTGCGCAGGAATTTGATGGTTCTGATTCAGGAGCACTTCCAGAAGAAGCAGTAAGTTGGGGAAAAATTTTGCCAACTGCAAAGCGAATCAAGGTTCATGGGGATGCATCTATTATTTTTCCATTAATTGTTGCAAAAACTTTTGCTAAAAATTAGTTTTTTATTTTCCCCCCCAATTTTCTAGATAAATATTTAAATAGAAGTAAAGGTTTTATTCTTCATGGGAGCAGAAATAGAAAAAAATGAGGGAATTTTTTTACCTTTTTCAAAGGAAAATCTTGAAGGTGAATTTGGAAAAGATTTTATAGATGTTTTGAGAATGGTTGCGCCAGGAACTAGTTTAAGGGTGGCGCTTGATGATTTTTTAAATGCAAAAATGGGTGCTTTAATAGTTTTTGATAATGGAAATTTGGAATCCATTATTGAAGGAGGTTTTAGGGTTAATACAAAATTCAGTGCCCAAAAACTTGTTGAACTTGCTAAAATGGATGGAGCAATAATCCTTTCAAAAGATGGAAAAGATATTCAGACTGTAAATGCTCTTTTGTTTACAGATATTTCAATTCATACTAAAGAAACTGGAACAAGGCATAAGGCCGCAGAAAGAACGGCAAAGCAAGCAAAGACCCTCGTTATTGCAGTTTCTGAAAGAAAAAATAAAATTTCTATTTATTATGGAGATGCCTCATATCAGTTACAGAGAAGTTCTGAAGTTTTAAGAAGAGCTTCAGAAACATTACAAATCTTAGAAAAACAAAGAGATGTATTTGATGAATTTTTATCCGATTTAAATTCTTTAGAATTAAGAAGACATGCAACAATAAATGATGTGTGTGTGGTTTTACAAAGAGTTGAAATAATGAAGAGGATAAGTGATGTTGTTCAAAGATATTTAATTGAGTTGGGAAAAGAGGGAATGATCGTTAAAATGAGATTAAAGGAGTTAATGGGTGGACTTGAAAAAGAAGAGGAACTAATTTTAAAAGATTATTTTAATCAGAACCACTCGTCTTCCTTGGAAATTTTAGAAAAAATGGATTTTGATTTTTTACTTGAACCAATGAATATTTCAAGACTTCTTTTTGAGGAACTTCATGACAAGAATATTTCTCCAAGGGGAGTAAGACTTCTTGGAAAGACCAACCTTCTTGATAGATATGTTGATTTACTTGTTGGAAATTTTGAAAATTTATCTGAACTTTTAATTGCAAGTAACGAGGAAATTTTAGAGGTTTTAGAAAGTGAAGCAATGCTTGCTTTTTTTAGAGAAGAAATTTATAATCTAAAGGAAAAAATAAATTTGGGAAAGGGATTGTAAAAATTCTTCAAATTAAAGAACCAACCTTTTTATACTAAAATAATCTTTTATTTTTAATGTTAAGTAAAGAAGAAATTTTAGAGATAAGAGAACATCTCGAAAAGGCCCAAAGTCCTCTTTTCTATTTTGATAATGATCAAGATGGACTTTGTAGTTATTTACTTTTAAGAAGGTTCTATAATAAGGGAAATGGAGTTCCGGTTAAGACTTCTCCTTTGGGGATGGAGTATTTCAGAAGAATTGATGAATTTTATCCTGATTATATTTTTATTTTAGATCAGCCTACTGTTTCAATCGAATTTTTCGAAGCAGTTAGAGAAAAAAATATTCCTATTGTATGGATTGACCATCATGAGGTGGAAAAAAATCTTTTACCTGAATATGTACACTATTATAATCCTTTTTATAGTCCAAAAAAAAGTAGTGAACCCGTGACAAAACTTTGTTATGAAGTTACCAAAAGAGAGGATGACCTTTGGATTCTTATTGCAGGATGTCTCTCAGATAAATTTTTTCCTAAAGAGTATAAAAAATTCTCTAAAAAATATCCTGATTTATCTGTTGATTCAAAGGATCCGTTTAAACTATTTTATGATTCAGGAATTGGGAAAGTTTCGAGAATGATTGGAATGGGTTTGAAAGATAGAACAAGTTTAGTTATGAAAATGATAAGGTTTCTTATTCAAGCAAGAACTCCTTATGAAGTTTTAGAGGAAAAATTTGAAAATATGAATTTGCATAGGAGATTTAATGAAATAAATTCTAAGTTGCAAAAATTAGTCAATAAGGCTAAGAATGAAGTAAATTCTTCAAAACTTCTTTTTTTTAAATATGCTGGAGACACAAGTATGAGTTCGGATTTATCTAATAAACTTAGTTATGAAATTCCAGAAAAATTTATTGTTGTTGCCTTTTTAAGAGGTTCAAGAGTAAATATCTCCATTAGGGGAAAGAATGCAAAAAAAATTATCCAAAAAGCAATAAAGGAATTTCCTCTTGCAAAGTTCGGAGGGCATAAGGATGCTGTTGGAGCGCAGATGAATGAAGATGAGCTCGATAAATTTAAAGAAAATCTTGAGAAAATTTTAAATCAAAAGTCTTAAAAAGAATTGAATTCTATTTTTATTATGAGTAAAAGACTATCTTTCAGATATTGTATTTGGAATTTTAAATCAGTTATTACTCAAATTAAATAAAGCTTAATTTAACCCAAAATTTTTGGTTTCGGATTAAATTAAGAAAATTCTTCTAGTTAATTTGATTCCATAATTTTGGTTAATAAAGACCAAAAATGGAAAATATGGAAAAAAGCGAGGTAGAGAAAGAATTGAGCTCTTTGTTTCAGAGAACACTGAGCCTTGAAGATGAGCTTAATTCTTTTTTGAAATTAGAAGATTAAAAAATCTTTTTTGTCTGGCGATTTTTTTTAGAAGTAACTTTGTAAAATTTTAAAATTAATAACTTCGACCAAAATACATCACTTCCACAGCCTTTTTAGAACAGAAAGGGCAATTTCCTGAAAATTTTTCTTTTTTAAGAAGAACACATTTTGTTGTTGCTCCAGTTTTTTCTTTTATTTCCTCTTCACAATTAGTTTCTCCGCACCAATTCATTTTAATTAATTTTTTATTTTTAAGTGCCTTTTCAAAATCTTCTTTTGAATTAACTTCTACAATTGAATTTTCCATTCTTTTCTTTGCTTTATCAAATAAATCTTTTTGCATATTTTCTAAAATTTTTGAAACTTCTCCAGGCAAACCCTTTATTTTTAATTCTGATTTTGCCTTAGTGTCTCTTCTAACTAGAGTTACTACTCCTTTTTCTAAATCTCTTGGACCTATTTCTATTCTTAAGGGAATTCCTTTTAATTCATATTCTGAAAATTTGTATCCTGGAGAATAATCTTCAGAATCATCCAAAATTGGATTAAATTTTTTTAACAATTTAAATATTTCTTTTGACTTTTTTAGAACTTCTTTTTCTTTTCCTTTGAAAATTAAAGGAATTATTACCAATTTATTTTCTGCAACTTTTGGAGGAAGCACGAGTCCAGAATTATCAGAATGAGTCATTACTAATCCTCCAATTAATCGTGTTGAGAGTCCCCAAGAGTTTTGAAAAGGAAAATGTTTTTTTTCGTCTCTTCCCAAAAAACTTATTCCAAATGATTTTGCAAAACCGTTTCCCAAATTGTGGGAAGTTCCACATTGAAGAGATTTTCCATCTGGCATAAAGGCTTCAATAGTGTATGTATGTTTTGCACCAGCAAATTTTTCTTTAACTGACTTTTTTCCCACAAGAACTGGAATACCCAGAAGTTCTTCAGCTAATTTTTTATATTTTTTTATAATTTCAATAGTTTCTTTTTCACATTCTTTTTCAGTTTCATAAACATTATGTCCTTCTTGCCATAAAAATTCTCTGGTTCTTAAAAAGAGTCTTGTTGCTTTTGTTTCCCATCTCACAATATTACACCATTGGTTTATTTTAAGAGGTAAATCTTTGTAAGACCTAATCCATCTGGAATAAGAGTTATACATTATTGTTTCTGAAGTTGGCCTTATGGCAAGCCTTTCCCCATCTTTAGTTAGTTCTTTATCAATCCATGCCACTTCCGGAGTAAAACCTTCAGCATGTTCGGATTCCTTTTTAAAAAAAGATTCCGGAATTAAAAGGGGGAAGTAAGCATTTTTCACCTTAAGGGGTTTATTAATCGTTTTTTCAAATTCTTCACGAATTTTTTCCCAAATAGAATAACCTCTTGGCCTAATTACCATAAATCCTTTGACTTTTGCAAATTCCACAAGTTCTGATTTTAAACAAACTTCTTCATACCATTTAGACAGATCTTCTTCTTTTTTTGTTTGAATTCCTATGTCTTTATTTTGATTCATTTTAATTATTATAATAATAAATTATTAATTTATTAAAGTTTCATTTAGAAGTTCTTGACTGATTTTATTTATTCCCTCTTTTATTTTATCCGATTCTAAAGCAAAACCAATTCCTTCTGAGTCAACCAGTTTAAAGTTGTTCATTCCTACAACATCCCCATTTTTATTTAATAATGGTCCTCCTGAATTTCCAGGGTTTAATTGGGCATTTGTCTGAACATATGAACCAGCTGTTCCAAATCCAGTTCTTCCAACTGCGGAAACAATCCCATCTGTTGCAGAGAAGCTCAATCCTTCCGGAGTTCCGATTGCAATTACTTTTTCTCCAATTCTCACATTTTCTGATTTCTCAAGAATGAGTGGAGTATATCCAGTTTTTGTTTTTAAAAGGGCAAGGTCAAGATTTTTGATATATCCAATTAACTCTGCATTATATGCTTGATTATCATTTGTTACAATTTGGATTGCTTGAGAAATTCCTCCATTTTTATCCTCAATAACATGTTCATTTGTCACAATATAACCATCAGAAATAAAAAATCCTGAACCAAGAGATGAAAGTGTCCTCACAATTACAACAGAATTTATACTTCTTTTTATTACTTCTGAAAAATCATCACTTGTTTTAAGTTTTAATTGGCTTATTTTATCATTAGTTGTATCCAAATTTTGATTTAATAAATCTACGGAATATTTTATTTCTAATGCTTTTTGCCCAATTTCGCTTATTTTGCCCTCCGTTGAAGTTTGCAAATCATATATTTGATTTTTTAATTGTGAATTTTCCAAATTTTGTTTTACAATAATTCCATTAAGAAGAATTGCTATTACTATAATTGAGATTATAATTACTGAGCTAAAACTCCCAATTATTATTTTATGGTGCCTCTTCATGAAAACTTAAAAATCTCAAATTATTTAAATCTAATCCTGCAATTAATATTAAGGGTCTATAGTTCAACGGATAGAATATCGGGTTTCGGCCCCGAAGGTCTAGGTTCGATTCCTAGTAGACTCATAATAAGAATGAGAAAAGAAACAAAAGATTATCTTATTGCCTCTTCAATTTTAATTGGTAGTTGCATTGGTGCAGGAGTTCTTGGTATTCCATATATTGCTTCAAAATCAGGGTTTTTCACAACTTTATTTTATATTTTTTTTATTGGATTGATTATCCTTTTATCCAATCTTTATTTGGGAGAAGTTGCTCTTAGAACTAAAGAAAATCATCAGCTAAGTGGTTACGCAGAAAAATATCTGGGAAAAAAAGGAAAAAAGATTATGGATTTTGCATTTATTTTTGGAATTTATGCATCAATTGTTGCCTATTTAATTGGGATGGGAGATAGTTTAAGTTATTTAATATTTGGAAATCTTCTTCATGCTATTCCTCTGGGAATTTTAGCAGGTTTTGTCATGATATTTTTACTTTGGAAAGGAGTGGGTGCTCTTAAGAAATTTGAAAAATTAGGAGTTTTTATTATTCTTTTTCTTTTAATTTTAATTTTAATTTTATTTATTCCTCAAGTGGACTTTTCAAATTTAGGCTACAATAATTTTGAAAATTTTTTACTTCCTTTTGGAGTGGTTTTGTTTGCTCTTCTTTCTTTTTCTGCAATTCCACAAGTGGCTTATGTTTTGAGAAATAGAAAAAAGGTTTTAAAAAAATCAATTATTACTGGTTCGGTTATTTCAATTGTTTTTTATGTTTTATTTGCTTTTGTTGTTGTTGGATTTATGGGAATTAATACTCCTGAGGTTGCAACCCTTGCATTAGGATCAATTTTTATTTTTTTAGGGATTTTTACTATTTTTACTTCTCACCTTTCAGTGGGCAATGCTCTTGAAGAGAATTTTGAGTTTGATGACGGAGTAAGTAAGAAAAGTTCGTGGTTTTTAGCTTCAATTATTCCAATGATTATTTATATATTAATTAGTTTTTTCCCCTTTTTCTCTTTTACAAAGGTTTTGTCTATAGGAGGAGTTGTTTCAGGAGGAATAATTGCAATTTTAATTATGTTCATCGTTAAGAGGGCAAAAGAAAAAGGAGAAAGGAAACCAGAATATTCTATTCCTCTAAATTTGGGAATAATTGTTTTTCTTTTTTTAATTTTTATTTTTGGAATTTTAAAGGAAATTTTTAGTTTTTCAATTCTTTTTTAAACTGGAGTGTGGAACAAAACTAGAGATAATTTCTAATTTAAGAAGAACTTTTAGAATAACTTTTGATGATTGAAAACATCATTTTTTCTCATTCTTGTTGACATTCTCTTTAAGAAAAATAATAAAGTATTATCTCCCTTAAAAATAAGAAAGTATTATTTCTACTAGAAGAAAGAGATATAATAAAAATATAAAAAACAAAATTTTAGTGATTCTGGAAGAGTTTTTTCCAAGAGCCTTTAAACTGGAAATCTTTAAATAATTAAAGAGATTGTTTTTGTAATGGTGAGGAGAGTTAAGAATCGGAGCATTGTTATGAAAAAAGGATTTGTTCCTATTCCAGAAAAAAGAGATATTCTTGATACTAATGAAAAGTTTATGAATTTTCTCCATAATTTTTCAGAAGAATTTGGTGTTCGGAATAAAGAAAATTATAATAAATTTGGTAAAGAAAAATATATTCTGGGAGTTTCTCCAGACCATAAGAATGAAGTTTTAAAAAATATTTATCTTAAGAATTTAAATAAAGAAAGAAATGATTATTTTCCTTTAATAAAGGAATTTTTAGAAAAAAAGGGATATTATCACCTTCCAAGTCAAAAAGATATACAGGACTCTTATAGACTAGAAATTCTTAGAGCTCAAAGTTTGGAAAGAACAAATGATAAATCTTCAAAGTAATTCTTTTGATAGTATTTCCGATTGATTTTAGCCATTAAGTAGAATTAATTCAATGAAAGTTAAAAATTGGTTGTTTTCAACATTTAAAGTAAATTAAGTTATATAACCAATTTAATTTTGGGATATAATAAGTTAGATTTGAATGCTCTTTATAATTATCGGAGATATTATTTTGAACCAACATATTTTTAACTTCTTGCTCTTTTATTCTTGTATGGAAGTAGAGAAAAATTTTGGAAATTTAGTTCAAGTCGAACGAGGGAAGGAAATTTATGAAGGAATTTTACTTCCAAGTCCAGAAAATGGAATTTTTCTTCTGAAGCTTGAAAATGGATATAATGTTGGGTTTAACAAAAAAGAAGTTTTAAAAATGAAGGTTCTTAAAAAAATTTTTGAAAAAGATAATGATTTTGAAATAAAAAATTCAAGAGATAAACCAAATGTAGCAATGGTAATTTTGGGAGGAACAATCTCAGCACGACTTAATCCTGGAAAGGGAGGAGTTGATTTTATTGAAAATCCTAAAGATTTATTCAAATACTATCCTGAACTTTTTGAAAGAGTGAATATCTCGCAAGTTGAAGTTCCTTTTATGAAAGGTTCAGAAAATATGGATTACAAAGACTGGCAGAAAATCGCAAAGGTTGTGGGTGAACTTGTGAACGATTCAAATATTTCAGGAGTGATAGTTACTCAAGGAACAGATACACTTCATTACACTTCTTCAGCATTGAGTTTTTTCTTGCGTGACCTTGGGAAACCCGTCGTTTTAACTTTTTCCCAAAGAAGTATAGACCGTGGAAGTAGTGATGCAACATTAAATTTAATTTCTTCAGCGAAAATTGCAACATCTGATTTTTCAGGAGTTGTTGTTGTTGGACATGCTAATAGTGATGATGATTTTTCATATGGTATTCTTGGAACAAAGGTGAGAAAAATGCATTCTTCGAGAAGAGATGCATTCAAATCAATAAACTCAGAACCTGTTTTTAAAATTTTTCCAGAAAAAATTGAAAAAATTTCAGCCTATAGTTTAAGAGATAATAAGAAAAAATGTTTTGTGGATAATAAGTTTGAAGAAAAAATTGCTCTTTTAAAATTTTATCCTGGACAAGATCCCGAAATTTTAGATTATTATGTAAAAAAAGGTTACAAAGGAATTATTATTGAAATGTTGGGACTGGGTCATGTTGCAACGAGTGGAGCAAGGCTTAGTTGGATAAAAAAATTAAAGGAGATTCAAAAAAAGGGAATAATTGTTTGTGCTTCAGCTCAAACAATTTATGGAAGGCTTGACCCTTTAGTTTATGTTACTGGCAGAGAACTTATCGAAACTGGAGTGATTTATTTGAAAGATATGTTAAGTGAAACCGCTTTTGTAAAACTTGGTTGGGTTCTTGGACATAAAGAATGGATTTTGTCTAGGGATAAAGTTAAAGAAAAAATGCTTCAAAATATTGCTCATGAATTTAATAATAGGTTAGTTGAATAGTTCAATTCCAAATTTCTTTGTAAAATCTTTTATAATCTTGTGCAGCAGTCTTATTTATCTTACTGTAATAATCAATTAATTTGTCGAATTGCTTTTTTAAAATTGGATGCATGAGATAATCTATGAACTTCTCTATTTCATGCTGATTTGAAAAATTCTCTTTTATTAGATTATCAATCTCTTTATCTATTTTTGGAATTAAAAGTTTAATCTCTCCTACTATTTTTTCAAGTTTCATGTAAAGAATTATTTAGTTTTTCTTTCAATTTTTTCAATTGATTTTTTAATCTCTTGAATTTCTCTTTCTGCTTTTCTATTTACAGCGTAATCATATTCAGCTCTTTGCCTATCTCTTTCGTTAGATCTATTTTGACTCATTAAAATTATTGGAGCTTGAAATGCAGCAAGTGAAGAAAGAACTAAATTTAATAGAATAAATGGATGAGGGTCCCACGCACTTCCAAAAAGAATCCATGAGCTATTAAGAAGAATCCAAAAAATTAGAATTAGGGCAAATGAAATTATGAATCCCCAACTTCCTGCCCATTTTGTTATTGAATCAGCTGTTTTTTGTCCAAAAGTTCGAGGAAGAACATTTGGATGAGTTATGGGAATAATATTTTTTGCTTTCTTTTTTTCCTCTTTTTTTCCCATATTTTTTATTAGTTTAAGAGGGTTATAAATTTTGTGATAATCTTAATTTTATAACCAACATATTTTTAACTCTTTAAAGGTTTATTTTGTTATGGGAATTGATTATAAAAATTTAGGTTTCAAGGCAGGACTTGAAATTCATCAGCAACTTGATACTTCAAAGCTTTATTGTTCATGTCCTTCAGTTTTGAGAACTGATGAACCTCTTAAAATAGTGAAAAGAAAGATTCATGTTGTTGCGGGAGAATCTGGTGAAGTTGATGAAGCAGCCAAGTTTCAAGGTTCAGGCGATAAAAATTACTTTTACCAAGCTTATGATACTACTTGCTTAATTGAATTGGATGAGGAGCCTCCGCACGAGATAAATAAAGAGGCTTTGAGAACGGCAGTCGAAATTGCTATCCAGTTAAATTGTAAAATTTTTCCTATCACACAAATTATGAGAAAAACTATTGTGAATGGATCAAACACTTCCGGATTTCAGAGAACAGTTTTGATTGCATATGGGGGATTTGTTGAAACAAGCGAAGGAAAAGTTGGAATTGATTCGGTTTATTTAGAGGAAGATTCTGCCCGTGCAATTGAAAAAAATGAAAAATCAATTACCTACAGGCTTGATAGGTTAGGGATTCCTTTGGTGGAAGTTTCTACAAAACCAGATTTAAAGTCTGCTTCTCAAGTGAAAGAGGCAGCACTTAAAATTGGAGAAATTTTGAGGAGTTCAAAAGTTAGAAGGGGTCTTGGTACAATTCGTCAAGATTTAAATATTTCAATCAAGGGTTCGAATAGAGTCGAAATAAAGGGTTTTCAAGATCCGAAAATTATGGAAAAGTGTATTGATTTAGAAATTCTTCGTCAGAAAAGATTTTTGGATAAAAAAGAAAAAAATCCATCAGAAGTTAGAAATTGTTTAGTGGATGGAACAACAGAATTTTTGAGACCAATTCCAGGTTCAGCAAGAATGTATCCTGAAACAGATTTAGAGCTTTTGCACATCAAAAAAGAATTTATTGATGAAATAAAAAGAAATTTACCCAAACTTAGGCATGAAGTTGAAGAAGAACTTAAAAATCAAGGTTTGAGTGAAGAGATGATAAAATTAATTTTTAAGGAGGACAAACTCGATGAATATAAAGAACTTTACAATATTAGTGGAAATCCAAAATTAATTTCTAAAATACTTTTAGTGTTACCAAAAGAAATTGCAAAAAAAGAAAATAAACCTCTTGAAGAAGTTGAAGAAGTCTTGAATAAAGAAGTTTTGATTTTTGTTTTAGACCAAGTTTACAAAGAAAAAATTCATGAAAAGGATGTTAAACATGTTCTAGAAAAAATTTCATCCGGAGTTCCATTTAAAGAGGCAGTTAAACTTGACAAGAAAGATTTTGCCCAAGTCGAAGAGAAGATTTTAAAAATTATAAAAGAAAAACCAGGACTTTCCGAAAATGCTTATATGGGATTAGTTATGAAAGAGTTTAAGGGAATGATTACTGGGCAAGAAGCAATGGAATTTATTAATAAATTTCTAAAGTAAGTTAATTCTAAAGTAGTTACAGTAGAAATCTTTAAAAAGTTTAAATTTTTGAAGTAATCATGCCAGAAAAAAAATATATTTCGAATGAAGAGAGAACTAAAAATTATAAAAAAAGATGTAATGAATTTCCTGAATCAACAAATAAAATAAATCCTCTTACTGGGAAAATTTATGACTATGAGCTAAATCTTAGAACTAATTTAGATTTTAGGATTCTTAGTACTATTGACTTTTTCAATTTAAGGGAATTGGGATTCTATCGGAAGCCTGTTCCCGAAATGAATGATTTTACTAAATATCAATTTGTTTTAGCTTCAATGAATGTTGCTAATGGAAAAATGTTAGACAAAGAATATATTTCTCAATGGAAAAATGCAGAGGAACTCATAAAAAGGATGGACAATGCTGGAATTTCTTTAGATTTGATAAATGATGTTAGGGGATTTGATTCGGCTTTAAAAAAAATTGAAATGGAAAATAGACCAATTATTTTAGATAATAGAGCTCCTTTGGAGAATCTAATCATGGGCCATTATCATCGGTTTGGAGAAAACTCCCTTAGTCTATTTAATGATTGTTCAGTCCCTAAGAGTTTTTTGAAGTTCTAAGGGTTTTTCGAAGTAATCTTTCTACAGAAAACATTAAAAATCTCTTTCTGTTTCATTTCTTTATGGAAAGGACATATGTCGAAGATTTGAATGTAGGCGAGGAAGTTTTAATTCATGGTTGGGCGTATGAAGTCCGTGAACTTGCAAACTTAAAGTTTCTTATTTTGAGAGATAGTACGGGGATGGTTCAATGTATTATCAAGGGAACCGAACTTATGAAAATTTCTTCAGATTTAACATTAGAAAGTGTTGTCGAAGTTTATGGAATAGTTAAAAAAGCAGTTGTGAAAGCACAATATACGCGAGCAGATATTGAAGTTGAAGTAACAAAATTAAAAATTTTAAATAAAGCGGAAAAACTTCCTATCCATGTAAATGAAAAAGCGGTTGAACCAACTGAACTCTCAAAAAGACTTGATCACCGTTCTCTTGATGTTCGAAAACCAAAAGTAAGAGCTATTTTCAAAATTCAATCAACAATTGTTAATGCTTTTAGAGAGTTTTTTTATAAGAAAAATTTTATAGAAATTCAACCTCCAGGAATAATAGGAACTTCTACTGAAGGTGGAACAGATTTATTTGAAGTAAATTATTTTGGGAAAAAAGCATACCTTGCTCAAAGTCCTCAACTTTACAAACAACTAATGGCAATTTCTCTTGAGAAAGTTTTTTCAACGAGTGCTATTTGGAGAGCTGAAAAGCACGATACTTCAAAACATATAAACGAAATAAGACAAATGGATATTGAAGTTGCTTTTGCTGACGATATGCAAATAATGAAATATTTGGAAGAGTCTGTTCAATATGTTATAAAAAAAGTTCTTGAAGAAAATAAAAAAGAAATTGAAATTTTAGACTTAAAATTAAAAATTCCCAAAGCAAAATATCTAACTTACAAGGAAGCAATTGAACTTCTAAATAAAAATGGATTTAAATTAAAAATTGGGGATGATTTTGAACCTGAAGCTGAAAGAAAACTTTGTGAACTTTTCAAAGATTCTATAATTTTTACATATGAGTGGCCAATTGAAATTAAACCATTTTATATTTGGCCAAAGGATGAGAAAAAAGGAATTTCTGGAGGATTCGATGCTTTGTATGGGGGAGTTGAAATTTCTTCAGGAGGACAAAGAATTCATCTTCCAGAACTTTTGACAAAACAAATAAAATCTAAAAAATTGAAGCCAGAAGACTTTTCATGGTATATTGATGCTTTTAGATATGGGGCACCAATGCATGCAGGATGGAGTATTGGTCTTGAAAGATTAACTTATGCAGTTTCTGGATTAGATAATATTAGGGAAGTAACTTTATTTCCAAGAGATAGAAGGAGATTGACTCCTTAGTGTTACTTTTAGTAAAAGACAACAATAGAAAACTTTATAAATTTTAAAATAATGAAAATGATATGGCTAACAAAAAATTTACCAAGTTTGATTGGAATACTCCAAAAATAGTTGCAACTTTGCTAAAAGGGAAAGATGCGGAAAGGTTATATAATGAGATTCAATCAGATAATAAAAAATTTGGAAAAAATTCCAATTTAGGTTTTATTGGTTATCAAAATGGAGAGGTTGTCGGTTCAACTTCTTTAAGAAGCGGGCAAATTAATTATAAATTAAGAAATTCAGGAATAAGGACTGCTGTTCCCGAAGATGATGTTGGTGGAGATATATTTAATTTAATTAGAGGAAAAGGTTATACCGATTTTAATGCTTATGTAGTTCATAACAAAAAACCAAATTATAAAAAAAATGAAGGTCTTTGGGTTAAGACTAATGAATTAATTGAAAAAATAAATGGAAGTGTGCCCGCTCACTCAATGATTCAGAGTTTCTATACCCTTCCAGATAAAAATGAAATGACTTATGGAGTAAAAATCATTCCTACTCCAAATTTTAAAATTTTTGATGACGACAGAGTTTCAGGAAAATACCATAGATGGAGATTTGATAATGTTGATGAAAAAGGTTTGCCTATTAATTTAGATAAATCAAAAGGAAAGAAAACTTTTTATACAAGAGATGAAGGTTTGTCCAGGGTTTTCCTTGACGGGAATGGTGGCCTGAATGTCTGGGGTGACAGTCTCGAGTACTCTAACGACGGGGGTCGGGTGGTGGCTGTTTCTGACGCCTAAGGCGTCGCGTCAAAAATTTTAAAATAGAAAGGGAAATTAAAATACAAAATTTCTAAACTTGAAGAGATAAAAAGCAAGTATCTTTACGAAATAAAAAATATTTAAAATCTTTCAGAGTTGGAGTGCTTACGCAAGTTGAACAAACAGTTTTTCACTAGTTAAGAATTTAAACAAAATGTTAATAAATAAAGAAAGCTAATCAAAAATATGAAGTTTATTTCAATTAAAGAAGCAATGAAGAAGGGAAAAGGAAAAGTTTCTATTCGTGGATGGATTCATAGAGAAAGAGGATCAAACAAAATAAAGTTTATTGTTTTAAGAGATTCAAGTGAAATTATTCAAATTGTTTTTTCAAAAGAAAAATTTGAAAAGCAGTGGGAAGAAATTGATAAACTTCAAATTGAAGCAAGTTTAGAAGTTGAAGGAGAAATTAAAGAAGACAAAAGAGCACATTCAGGATATGAAATTTTAGCAAGTAAAATAAAAATTGTTGGAGAATCCAATAAATTTCCAATAAACAAAGATTTGAATGAGGAATTATTAGGGGACAGAAGGCACTTGTGGCTTAGAAGTAGGAAGATGACTTCTGCAATGAAAATAAGAAGTACTGTTATGTTTGCTCTGCATGAATATATGCACAAAAATAATTTTACTGAAATTGAGGCGCCTTCTTTAAGTGGAGCTGCGAGTGAAGGAGGTTCAGAAGTTTTTGAAACAAATTATTTTGGGAAGAAAGCTTACTTAACTCAATCTTGGCAATTTTATGCAGAGAATTTTATTCACGCCGTTGGTAAAGCATATGCAATGGCACCTTCATTTAGGGCCGAAAAGTCAAAGACTCCTTGGCATGTAACTGAGTTTTGGCATTTTGAAGTTGAAGGGGCTTGGATGGATTTATTTGATGATATGAAAGTTGCTGAAGACTGCATTTCTTACGCAATACAAAAAGTTTTGAAAGAAAATGAAAGCGAATTAAAAGCAGTTGGTGCAAATATCGAAATGCTGAAAAAAGTTAAAATACCTTTCAAGAGAGTTACTTATGAAGAAGCAATAAAAAAATTAAATGAAAATGGACACAAATTAAAATACGGGGATGACTTTGGTTCTGCTGAAGAAAGAGGTCTTGCAAAATATTATGGGGATAATTTTGTTTTTGTAACTAATTATCCTTTAGCATTATTAAAATTTTATCATGGAGAAGATCCTAAAAAACCTGGAACTGGGACTAATTTTAATTTACTTGCTCCTGGTGTTGGAGAGATGGTTGATGGTTCACAAAGAGAACCAGATTTAAAAAAAATTGTTGAGAGGCTTAAAAAGGCAAATATTGATTTAGGAGCATCTGACTGGTATTTAGATTCAAGAAGATATGGGAGTGTTCCTCATGCTGGTTTTGGCCTAGGACTTGAAAGGTTTGTTGCATGGATTTGTGGTTTTGACACAATAAAAGATGCTATCCCTTTCCCACGAACTCCAACAAGAATTTATCCTTAAGTTTATAAAATATTTTTCTTTTGATTGTTTATGAAACTTTTAGTTGTTGGAGATTTTCATGGAAAATTTCCTTTGAAAATAAATTCAATAATTCAAAAAAAGAAAATTGATTTAGTTGTTTCGGTTGGAGATTATCCTCCTTTTTCTATGGGAAAAATTTATTTCAAATATGTTTATGGACATGAAGAGAAAAATCTTTGGGATAAAGAAATTCTTGGAAAGAAAAAATATATAGAAATGCGTTCAAATGATTATAAAAAAGGAGAAAATGTTTTAAAAAAATTAGATAAACTTTCTGTTAAAGTTGTAAGCGTTATTGGAAATCATGATAGGCCTCTTGCGGATGACATTATGGATATAAGAAAACCTAAAGATGCTTGGGACTGGGATTGGAATTCAAAAGATCATTTTTCAAAATTTATGAATAGGTTAAGTAACGTAAATAAAATTGATTATTCTTATTTTAAATTTGGAGATTATGTTTTTGTTGGAGGAAGAGGTCATAGTTTTCCAGGAAGAGTTAAAAGTAAGGCCTATGCAAGATCCAAAAGAAAATTAGAAAAAATTTTCAAAAGATTTTCAAAAGAAAATAAAGAAGGAAAATTGATTTTTGTGACTCACACCCCCTTATACAAAACTAAATTAGACCTTATTAAGGCAAAAGATGCACACAAACTTGCTAAAAATAAACACTGTGGAGGAAAACTTTTCAAAAGAATTGTGGAAAAATATCAACCGATTTTACATCTTTGTGGACATGTGGAAGAGAGTAAAGGAAAAGATAAGGTGGGAAAAACTATTTCAGTGAATTGCGGTTCAATTCATCATGGCGAATTTGCAATTGTCAAAATTGACGACAAAAAAGGAAAAATTAAGTCCGTAATTTTCCCAAAAATTCATTAAACTTTCCTTAAAAACTTTTCTCTTTTTTTTATGGTTTCTTATTTAAGGGTAAGCTTTAAAAACTAACACGAGAATACAGATTTAATTAAATTGGAGGTACCAATAAAAATGGCTAAAGACGAATTTGAAGAAGATGACTTTGAAGAAAAAGATACAGACACAGACAATGATGATGATTGGGGCGAAGATTAAAGTTTAGTCTTTTAATTTTTAATTTTTTTTATTGGAATGTTTTATGATTGAAGAATATAGAAAGAGAGTTGATGGAATAGATAATAGAATAGTTAGTTTACTGAGTGAAAGGTTTAAGGTTTCTGGGAAGATTGTCGAGTTTAAGAAGAAAAATAAAATTAAAGTTAAAGATAAAAAAAGAGAGGAAAAAATCGTTGAGAGATTAGCCAAAGGAAGTGATTTAGATAAAAATTTAATTAAAAAATTTTATAAAATTATCTTTAAATTTTCAAGAAAAGGATAGATTTACCTTCTTTCAGGAATATGGATAAGACAACCGGAGCAAACCGCATCCATTTTTTCAGTTTTTGGATCTTTTACAAACTTATAATATCCTGCTCTTAATGGTTGTTTACATTTTGAACATTTGTTATCTTGTTTTTTCATCAATTCAGTTCGATTAGAAGTTGCTACTTTGATATCTTTTAACTTTCTTGCTTTGAGTGCATCAAGATAATTGTTTGTTTCCATTTTATTCTATAAATTAAGGTCTCTTATAGGTTATAAATTTAATTATGCTACTATGTAATGTTACTAACTTTTAAATAGACATTTTTCGTTTTTAATTTAAGATGGATTTGAATTATTTAATCGGTTCAAAAAAGACTTTTTTGGACTTTTTGGACTCAATAGGACTTTATGATAAAGTTGCAATTCTGACTCATAATGACTTAGATGGGCTTGCTTCAGGGCTCTTTTTAGAGAAAATTCTTGAGGCTAAAGGAATAAAGGTAAATCTTATTAAATTTTTAGATATTAGGGGAGACATGGTTAAAGAAATTTCCATAGAATTAAATGAACTTGGAATTACAAAAGTTTTTTTTAGCGATTTGAATATTGAGTCTATTGATTTTGAAGGATTTGAAGAATTAAGAAGGGAAAAGGACGTTTTTTTAATTGATCACCATCCAACCGGAGAAAATTTGAAAGATTTGAAGAATATAGTAAAAACTATCTCAGAAGATTGTTCTGGGCTTACAACTTTTGTTTTAGGTGAAGAGCTTATTGATTCTGAACTTTGGGGATGGCTTGTTTGTTCAGCAATTTTTGCGGATTACGCCTTCCGTTCAGAAAAAAATCTTAAGTTTATACAATTGTTTTATCCAGAAGTTACTCTTGAGAATATTTCTTCTTCTGTTCCTGGAATGAATGCAAGAAGAATCTCATCATCTCTAATTTATTATAAAAATGATATTAACTATGTTTACAACCTTGTTAAGGAAAGAAAAATTGATGAACTTTCTGAAATTCATGAATTAATCGAAGAAGAAGTTTACAAATTGGTTGATGACTTCTCAGAAAATAAAGAGCATTATCCGGAAAAAGATATTTATTTTTATGAAGTAAAATCTCGTTTTGATGTTTTAAGTTATGTTGCAACTTTAGTTGGAGGGGCTGAACCCGATAAAAATTTTATTTTTATGTATAAAACAAAAGATTTTGTGAAATTTAGTGGAAGAAGCTCAAATTCTAAGATAGACATGGGAAAACTTATGGCTGAGGGGGTTGAAGGTTTTCCAGCTTCTGATGGGGGAGGGCACATTCCAGCTGCCGCTGCCAAAATTCCAGAAGAGTATGTTGAAGAATTTAAAAAAAGAGTTTTGGGAGAAAAATAACTTTCTTTTTAGGAGTAACTTCTGAACATAAAGACTTAAAAAGCATTTTTAATTTTTGGATGTATGAAAGTAGGTGAAGTGGATTTAAAGTGGCTTGGTCATTCCGGATTTCTAATTCAAAATTCAAAGGTGATTTATATTGATCCCTTTAAAATTAGTGAAAATTTACCCAAAGCAGATTTAATTTTAATCACCCATGGACATTATGACCATTGTAGCTTTGAAGATATTGGGAAGATTATTCAGGAGGGAACTAGAATTATTATGACTGCTGATTCCCAAAGTAAAATTGCCCGTTTTCAAATTCCAATCAGGATGGAAGTTGTTTCGCCAGGTCAAGAAATTGATTTGGGTTCAGTCAAAATAACTTGCTTACCTGCATATAATGTGGATAAACCATTTCATCCTAAAGAAGAAGGACTTGTGGGATATGTGATAAAGACAAATGATGTGATTATTTATCATGCTGGAGACACGGATGTAATTCCCGAAATGCAAAAATTAACGGGGTATAACCAACCAGATAAAAAATTTATAGCTTTACTTCCAGTTGGAGGAAGGTTCACTATGAGTGCTGAGGAAGCATTTGAAGCTGCAAAAATTATAAAACCAAGTATTGCAATTCCTATGCATTGGGGAAGTATTGTGGGAAATATTAAGGATGCCGAAGAATTCAAAGAACTTTGTTTGCACGAAGGAATAAGGGTTGAAATTTTGGAGAAAGAGTGAACTAGGGATTGAAAATTGATGAAAATTCGGTGCGGGAGCGTCGAAGTTTCTAATTTTTCAAATTAATTTAATTATTGTAAGTCCAATTATTATTCCTAAGGCACAGAATATTAATGTTCATACTATTTAATATATTCACATCTGACTAAATTTTTAAAAATTTTTTTATATAAAAAATATCTCTCTATAATTATAAATTCTTTTATTTCTTTAA
>Ga0210057_1001711_pt1 | contig 32709 bp, 31 predicted proteins | sample CryGeyCG2114_010_2_FD_183968 | JGI IMG/M metagenome (GOLD analysis project Ga0210057, IMG submission 183968) | Groundwater microbial communities from aquifer - Crystal Geyser CG10_big_fil_rev_8/21/14_0.10 (SPAdes) (version 2) | ecosystem: Environmental > Aquatic > Deep subsurface > Groundwater ... | reverse complement strand
TAATCCCTGAAAGCGAAAAATCAGAAGGACGATCGATCTTTGCAGATTATGCAATTAACGGTGATCGAAAAGATCAAACCGCCCTTGAAGAATTGGCCCCTGTTCTTGCTGAAAGAGATCGAAATCCTATTGGCATTAATACACCAATAGAACTCCCTTACCAAAGAAGAGTCTCTCTGCCTCCACCATCTACTGATTTCACTCCTCCAATTGATACGTCACCTCCTTTATCAAATGAAACAATCCCAGAGTCTTCGACCGGAAACTTGGCCGGAAAGGATAGAAGTATTGAAAGATCTTCAGGTTCGTCTTTAAGAAGCAATGATGAAATAGTTTCAAATTCTAAAGTCGTAACACCCGTAAGCGTAGCATCTGCACCTATTAGGACAGAGCCAATAAGCCAACCCACTCCAAGTGATACAGTAAAGCCGACTGCTACCAACAATAGCGGACTTGACGATGCTATTTCTCGTGCTCAAAAAGCACTAAAAGATTATGAAAGACTTAAAAATCAGTCTCCAATAGATGATCCACTTGCGCAAGCCGAAGTGGATCGATTAAAGAGAGAGCTTGAATCTGCTCGCCAAAATATTGAAGATACAAAGCGCGCGATTAGCGATGTTAGAAATTCAAATAATCGTGCGCCTGCCAGCTCGTATGATTACGGTAATTCATTTGGGAACTCCTCTGGTGGCAACAGTGAAACACGGCCTCTTGCTGATCCCTATGACCCTCAATCTCTTCCAACCCAACAGGTCGCATCCAATACGCCCGTAACCAAAGACGATATTACTTCTGGTGCTGTTAACAAAAGCGGAGGATTAAGTTCTGATCAGGGGGGCAGTTCGGTTGCGCCAAAAGGTAGCTTGAGTCCAGCTCAGGCCTTATCTTCACTGCAAGGCAAAGGTGTTGTTGGTGGCAATCAAGGATTACTCGCTTATATGTTTGAAGACGTTATTTCACATCGATTACTAATGGGATCTCCTGAAGATGTTTTAAATATGATTAAGATATTAGGCTTAGAGGGAATGAATTTTAAAACCGTGGAAGCTTTAAGGGATCAGTCTGGAGATATTAAGTATCTAGTCAGGTTTTTCTCTTTGGAATCAGCTGATGCAAATGGCGTTATTAAAGCGGCTTCTTCAAATCCATTGAAAATGTGCAAGAAACCTTTTGATGATGCGAAAGAGAGAATGAAAGCGTTTGAGCAAATCCAGAGCTATCGTGAAAAATCTCAAGATATGTTTCTCAATCTTGTTGCAAAAAACATGTGCATCGAAAAAGAGGTCATGATTGGCTATGATGAATATCAAGCCCTAGCAAGTCACTTATTAGATCAAGAGAAAATGCGCCAAAGAGTTTATGCAATTGCGAAGTATCGCTCTAAGAGTAACGGAAAAATCAAAAGAGGGATTGCTAGTGAAGCAGAATAAATCTCTCTTGATATTTATTTTCTTTTTTGCAGGTCAGCTTTGGTCACAAGAAAAGATGCCTGCTTATGGCGACGAAAAAGCGATCATTGCTTCAAAGACGAAAGCTGTTGTTAAAATCGAAACAACCATGACAAATGGTGATCAAGAAGTTGGTTCGGGTTCATATTTAGGTGATGGAGTTATTGTTACCAATTTTCACGTTATGAAGCCCTATCTTGAAGGAAAAGTTAAGACACTGAGAGTTCTTGATTGGCGAGGTGGAGCAGCGATAAAGGTATCCATTGGCAACTGTGGCGGTGAAAATCAAAATATTGATCTATGTACACTGAAGGTAGAAGGACTCGATCTCCATTATCCCTTTAAGCTTATGAGTAAGGTCTTTAAGTCTAACTATAAAGTAAATGGCTATGGGTATTGTGCTTCGGGTGGCGGTTTAAGGGGCTTTAGTGGCCCTGTACTTGAGTTTATTGATGGCATGGGTGAGCACATGGGTATTTATGGAAGCAAGAAGCTCGATGTAAAGTCGAAAGCATATAAAATTGGTTTTACAAACTGTAAAGGTAGCTCAGGCGGGCCAATCTTTGATCCAGTTTCAGGTGAACTTATTGCTATATTTACTAGGTATTATTTTACTCAAACAAGCGGTAACAAGAGCTTTGAGGAATTGAAAGAAGTCTCTACGTTCTCAGCTAATTCATCTATTCAGATTTTAGAGCTCGTAAAAGATAATTCAAATTTTAGAGAGATATCCAGTGAGAAAATAAACAAAGAAAGGAAGTTGGCAAGCCCGTATGAAGTTATACCTCATTAGTCTAATTACCTTATTCAGTGCTTCACTCTTTGCCCAAGACGTAGACTATTACTACAAGTCAGACAAGGCAAAATTAAGTATAAGCGAAAAAAGTATCAATATTGAAGCGATGTATGACTGTGCCGTGCAAATGGGACGCAGATTTAGCAATAATAAGTACCTCGTCAATAGCTTCGGCCTTAGTTCAGTAAATGGCATCGTCTATTTTCAAGGAGCCTCAGGCGCTGAAAACGGTATTTATTTTGTTCGAGAAGGACAAATGTACTTCGTCGCATACAGTAATCAGCCTGAAGGTGAAATCAGAGTGTTTGAAGAAAATGATCCTGTGTCGGTAGGGATAAGAAAAACAGGAACAGGCTATACTGTGGGAACAAAGAAATCTTTTGAAAATGGTGGGATTAGATATCCAACAACGAGATATGTTTCAAAACCTAAGAAGGTTGAAGTTGGCAGTCAGTTTGTAGCTTCGTTTGCATCAGGTCTTAATAATTGTCTTGATCAGTTTTGCCCTATGTTCTCAAGTCGAAAAAAGAAGTTTGAAGATGAATCTTTCTCTAAGGGTGAGGGGATGCAGTACATGGATATGAACGAGTATTCAGCTCTTCAAACATGTCGTCATGTTCTTAGGTCGATGGGGCAAACAACTCTTGCTTCAAAGGTGGAAGGTCTTATTAAGAATTGCCTTGGTGTCGAACTTGATCCTATGAAGGGAATGATTGATACAAAAGAAGATGGAAAAAAGGGTTCTGGAAATGGTTCCAATTCAAATGTAAAATAAACTAATAAGGAATTAAATGAAAATATTTAGTGTTTTATTTTTATCAATACTTATCCCTTTTAAATCTGCTTTTTGTTATGACGAAATGACATTAGATCAGTTATTTGGCTTTTCAGATGGATGGCATATATACAGTGGATTCCAAAACGGAGGCTTCCAAGCCTCAGATCCCTCCATGGGGCCCTTCTTTTTTACAAATTTTATAAACGATGCTCTAAAACTAAGAGTCCATAAAAGCTCTGAAACCGGAGTTTTCTATTTAAAGATGCATAACAAAGATTCCCTAGGGCTATTTCCTCCTGAGTACAAATCCATGGTTGAGAACTTATTTAAATGCCTTGGTGAAAAAAAAGAGGATGGGCTATATAGAATCTCCATTTCTCAGATGACTTCCGAAGACGGACCTTATTATAGATCGTTTGCAAATGGTAGTAAGTGCAGTGATTCTTATATACAAAGGACATTGAGAGAAGCAAATATGCAGCAATTTAGAAAGTTCTTGCAAGGTGCTTATGATGGTATGCAAGCCTCGCCTTCTTGCTCTAACAAGCAACGTCTTCCGGCCAGTGTATCTACACTTACCCTTAATTGTCCAGAGGGAGCTAGTTGCTGTGAAGGTGAGAAGACTGTTCCCGTAGAAAACAACACTCAGGACGCGTCAAGAGATTCTAGAGGATCGGCCAAATAGGTAACTAGTGAATTAGTGCCTACTACTTACTAGTGCTATTAGATCTTTCTAGTTCTTCCTTTGCTTTGTCACTTTCAAGAAAATAACCTGAACAAGCATTGGTGATGTTAACGTCTGTCATGGATGGTGAATTGGTTTTGCCCAAAGTGAATTTGTACTCTTCTTTAAGTTTTTCACTGATCTCATAATCATTAAGTTTTATGTAGTGATTTTTTTTACTTAGTAGTGTTATGTCATTATGATGAAAAATTAATTTGTTCTTTTTGAATTTTATTGCATATCCTCGTTCCTTAGTGTCTCTAAGAATATTTGGATTTTTCTTACTGAGATATAGAGAGTCCGCGCACTTAAAAGTATTACTTGACTCTTCTTCACATATTTTATTTCCATTTTCACTAGCCTTCAATCCTTTTGAAATAGAGTAGTCATAATTTGGAGATTTATTGAATTTATCATTGTTATCGAAATTTTTTAAATCCTTCGCGCTTTTATTACAAATAGTTCCTTTCTTTAAAAATTCATTTTTAAAGTTTTTAGCATAATTAATTGCATCACTATTTAGATTGCATTGATATTTTCTAAAATTAGACGCTTCACAAGAGTCTAAATTTCGTCCAATTCCAAATAGTTTATTACAGTACTGACTTTTATCAAATGCTTCTATGCCTCCTTTGCAAACAAACATAGAGCAAGCTTTATTAAAGTCACTGTTCTTTGATGGAATTTGAATATTCATTCCAGTATAGTTATCATCTTGTTTTTTAGGGTTCAAGAAGGCCAAAGAAGCCCCGGTCGTACAATGCTTGATCAACGGTAGCACCAATCTATCAAATGCTTTGCCCCTCTCGATTGTATTGTTAGCAACAAAAAAAGAATTTTTAAAACTCTCTAGGTCGTCCTTTAAAAATGCCTCGTATTTACCTTTCAATGAGCCAACTAGGCCGTTATGGGCCATGTCCAAGGTTTGAGCAGAATGACCTAGATTGGTGCTATTGACTGCTGTTTCATATGCATTGATTCTGGCCGTATTTGCCCTTCTGAGATTATTTTCAAGTATATTTTTTTGTAAACGAACCATTGGAGAATCTTTATCCAAAAGTGAGTCCGCTGAAGAAATAAAATTAAGAACAGATCCAAGTGAGTTGTCTTTTTCATTCAATGAAACCGCCTCAAGTAATTCAGCATACTTTTGATCGGCGTTAATCATAGTGCTTTCATCTATAGCACCAGAATTAAAGCTCCCTACCAATTCTCTGTATTCTTTTTGGTAACCAATAAACCTTTCCATATTGTTAACTTTGGAAGCAAGGGATCTTTTGCTTGGAATTCCATGTTCAGCTAGCCATATTGTATCTTTTTTCAAAATTTCTCTGTATTTAGAAATTGAATCAACAATAAAGGATTCTATTGTTTTTTGATTTTTTGAACCATCCTCGCTTGGATACGCAATCTGCGAATTAAACATTGTACTAACAGTATCAAAGCGATCCACTAAGCCAGACCTTAATTCTTTGAGCTTATTATCATACAACTCTTGAGCTAGTTTTTTTTCTTCAATCGTTTTGGCTTCTTCGATTTTTAACTTATACGGAGCCAGGGACTCATACGCAGTGGGGAAAGATGATGCAATTTTTTCAATTTCGGCAACATTATCTAGGTTATAAGTGTCATCCGGATGCTTGCAAAAGCCCTTTGAAGCAAGCCTATTTAAAGCTTGTTTTTCTTTTTCCAAGTCACAACCAGTAAGTTTTGTTTGAAATTCATTTAAAATACACATTCTTTCTTGCCAATCTTCTCTTGCAGATATTTCATTTATGGCATCTTGAGCTGGGTTTTTATTAGTAAACAACTTTATAACACTGTCTGCAATAGTGGAGATTGCACCAATACCTGCGCCTATAATTGGGTTAAAACTAGAAGTATAAGCAGAAGCAGTTTGTGTTAATGATGAACCAAGTGAAAGTAATTTCTTAACTGAGCCCTTTGCCATTCCGGCACACTTTGGATCATCTGCAAGGCTTGAAATTGCACTAGCAATTGATTGAGCTGTTGTATTAATTGCCTTAATAGCTTCCTTTCGTTTAGCCTGAATCTTCTTTATATCTGAAGTTGTTTTACATTCTTTATCTTTCTCAATCATTTTGGTCGAATAGACATTTATCATGCATTTTTCGACATCTTCTTCTAAGTCTAGATTCTCAGTCAAAAATGAAAAACCACCAGTTACTGGTGGAAAGCTGTAACATTTAACGTAATCAGCTGGGGCCATAAATGAGTTATCTCTTTCTATTGCGCGCATCATGCTGTCGTATTCGTACTTATAAACTATATCGAAAGTCTCACAGTCAACAAGCATATCTAGACTCTTGTTACCGAGACCTAAGTTAAGCGCAGCTCCAAAGGGGTTGTCTCCAAGACTTGGCATTCCTGGCATTTGTATATTGCCGGGGATTTGTCCGGCATTGCTTCCTATTTTACTGGCCAAACTTCCAGAGCAACTTTCTGCTTCTTTAGCAATCGCAGTCAATAGGTTTTTAGCATTACTCAAGAGCTCTTTGGCATCCTTGTCTTTCTTTCCTAAATTATAAGGGCAATTATATTCTTTAGGTTCTCCAAATGAGGTTGGAATGAATAATAAGTTTATTGTTATTAAATATATAATATTCATTATTTCCACCCCTTAGAAATAAGACTTTCTACTTCAGCAATCGAGATCCCTTTGCTTTTAAAGTTCAATGTCTCATAAATATTGTAACTGCCTGACGAAGATAGAAACTTATTAATGCTCATGGCTTCAGAACTAGAATCAATTTGGCATATATCATTAGTGTTTAAAAATTCTTTTAAACACACTGTTTTGGGGAGATTGTCTTTTTTGAGTAGACTAACAGATTTGACAAAATAAGCCCCTTTTTCACCATTATTGTTTAAAATTGCCCTTACTGAGGTCGATTTTATTTCAGGCAAAGGGAATTCACTTAAGTACTTCCAATTTTTTAGATTAACTTCAATCTTGAAGTTGTTACTGATTTTGATTTTTTCAGCATAAGCATTTGTAAAAAACAAAAATAAAATAATCGTAAATCTCATTAGAAGACCTCTTTTTAAGTATAAATATATTATAGGTGAATATTGAAAAAGAGCAAAAAAGGCGCTCTCAGCGAGAACCGCCCCCACCTTTAACCTTTGCGATTTGAACAATCTCAGCCTCTGTGACATTTCTCTGAACTACTGCTCCAACTTTAAGATCTTTATCCTTTAGGAGTTGCTTTGGAACTAGCAATTCCGTCTTGATTTTATCCATGGTCAAAACAATTGAATTTTTATTAACCTTAGTAACAATTCCTGAGATATACCATTCCCCTTTTGCACCAAAGGCGATTAAGGGAGTGCATAAGAGAATTAACGCGATAGTTTTTTTAGCTGTACTGAACATTGTGGATACTCCTCGCATTGGTTATCGATTGAACAAGCAAAAAGCTCACCATCATCTTTAACAATTAAACAAATCTTTTCACCATTCGATGAAATAATTCTTGGAAATGTTTCAACTGCTAAGAGTGGATATGATACTAAGAGAAGTAGAGATAAAAGAGTCTTCATTTTCCGACACCTTCTGAATCTGATTTTTTTTGAGTATTCTCAAGGGTAGAAATTTTTAAATTTAAAAAAGTCACTTTAGTATCATTAAGACAATCTTCCGCCGTAGGACATGCTCCGTCCTTATTAGACTGACAAGCTACAGTATTAAATACATCAACTCCAAAAACCGAGCAATTTACTTCAGCGTAGCAAAGACTCGAATATGATGATTTTAAAGTTTTTGGGTTATTTACATATTCACAAACAGGCTTAGTGTTGGCGAAAACTGATGAGATAAGAAATAAAATTGAATATTTCATGTCAACATTTTCTCAAAGATAGACGAAAAGAGTAAGAAGGAAAAAAGTGTCATGAGTAAAGAAGAGTTAAGAAAGTCTGCAAAGAAAAGACTGATTGAATTATCAGTGAATGAACTACTTAACGATGAAAAAAGAAATAAAAATTTTCCTGATAAAAGAGTAGAAGACTTCGCCTCAAGAATTGGAATCTCCAAGAAGACATTTTATAACATCGGTCAGGAAGAAATAAGTGAATCCACTATGAATAAAGTGGCTTTACTATTCTTCAGAGAAGGCACCTGGCTTTCACCAGTTGAAAAAAAGATTGTTACTGATTATCTAGAGGCCGTTGGGTTCAAAATAGGATCAACTTCAAACGATCCCCAGCATGGGTTAAATTGGTATCTTGAAAGATTTACCAATATTCAACAAGTTCTAGAGCTATTTATGCTACTTTTTGCTGAATATGGACTAGATAGTGAGGACAATCTTTCAATTGATCAGCAAAAAATCTTAAAAGAATTAATCTCATTGGGCTTTGTGGAGTTGAGTCTGATGGGTAGTTATAAATTTAAAAAAGCCTTTGGTGATGAGTTTGAAATTAGAAACTCTTATGTAGATGCAATGTGGGCAATCGCAAGATCTCATGCTGAAACATACTTTAAAGATGATCGGATGGTTCAAAATTTTATTTTCCATGATGAAATTCTGAAAACAGACATTGAAGAGGCTAAAAAAATATACATAGAGTTTGAAACAAAGATGAATCAATTAAGCGACAGAGCTAAGGGGTCAGCAAAAAAAGATCGCTCTCTAATTTTTTGGGGCGCGGTTTTTTCAGAAATGGTCGCCAAGTATAAAAATCAATAAGATATAGCCTTAGTGCCAATAAAAATTGGCAGTTATTAAAAAGCATAATTATATCAAAATAGTTACTTACACCAAAAGTAGCAATTTTTATGATTTTGTGTGTATTAAATCAGAATTCTACACTCGCTATCAAATTCAAAAGACAAAAATTTTAAATCTGACATTATGAGCTTGTTGAAAGGTTGGTTGGTTAATTTTTAACTTAACTACTGCAACAAGATGCCACCCCTCTCTCTCCAAGATGTGGTTAGCCTCAAAGCGATATGGCATCAATCGCAAAAGTGGTGACAAAGTTCTGGTTGTCACCACTTTTCTCTAAATTTTTTTAGCCTTGCTCAATAATGAGCCAAGGGCCAAAGAGAGAGATTGAATTGCTTGTTTAACGTGTGTGTGTGCAAGTGATTCAACTCTCTTCTTGATATTTGTGGACGAAAAAAAGAATCTAACAGTTTGATAAAGGTTGAGCGTTGTCCATGGAGGCGAAACCATTGTCCATGCTGGACAGTAAAAGAGTGGATTTTTTGCAAAAAAACTTTTTTGAAAATATGTTCCAAAAAATAAAAATGGAGAGAAAATGCCAAATCACAGAAAAATGAAAAAATATAGTAATCGCAAAATATATGACAACTTGGAAAAAGGTTATGTTGACTCAAGAGAAGTTTTAGATTTTTTAGAAATTGGAGACTTGATTGAGATTTTTGACAATAGAACTCATCAAGATATTACTGAGGATCAATTGTATCGATTCTTAGCTTATCAAGACGTTGAAAGTCATCACAGGATAACCCAAAACGAATATAGAGCAATTTTAAAACTAGGCAAAGGAAGTTTGTCAGGATTCGTAAGATATATTTTTGATAATGTAGATTTATCCGAACACCTTTCAAATATTAAATTCTATTCAGATGAAGAAATGGAATCAATAAAAATTGAAGCCATTGAGAAGCAGAAGCGTGAAGAGGAAGTAAGGATGAAGATGTTTCTCGAAAGAGAAGCGAGAGAAAGAGGTTTGACTAAAGAAGAAGAGATCGCAGAGTGGGAAAAAAGTATTGAGCCCAAAAGGGCCGATAGTTTTCATATTTTAAATTTACTTTAATGGGGGAATGAATGCTTACAAACGACAATGGAAGTGAAAGTTTAAATCTAGTAGGTGAAGAATTTGCAGTTGTAAAAATCTTAGATCTAGATTTAACAGTAAGAGCAACCAATGCTCTCTTGAATAACGGGATTGAGAATTTGAAAGATATTATTCTTATGACCGAGAATGAAATTGCGAACATGAGGGGAGCTGGGAGAAAGGTCAAAGAAGAGATCAAGCTAGCTCTTTTGGAAAGAGGTCTATCGTTTTCTTTGATTTCTCAATCTGAAATCAGAAAGAGAGGAAGATTGTTCTCAACCGAACTTGCGTTAATTGAAGCAAAGAAAAATTTTAATAAGGAAAACTAATAATGAAGGGAAATGTTAACAGAGGACGAATACAGGGAATTGTGATCATGAAGCCTCACATGGATGACAGAGGTGCGGTGTGTTTTGAATTAAAAAACATAGAACAAGAAAGTGGATACTCGGGCACAAAAATTAATGAAAATATTTTTGCAATCAAGATCTTTGACAATGAACAAAAAAGAATGGCTCTAAGTAGTATTGATGTGGGTGATCGAATTGTAATTCAATACAAGCTAGGATCGAGAGTTTATCGAAACGGCGATAATACTAATTATTTTACTTATTTAAGAGTTATTGGTTTTGATATTAAGGAACGTCGTGCTGAAAAAGTAGTAGAGAATATTTCTCCACAACCACAAACAGTGCTTCCGAGAAGAGTTAGTAAATCAGAAAAGAAGCCAAGCGACTCCGTGAAGTTGAATAATGAATTAGGAGATATACCATTTTGAAAAAAATAATTACGTTTATGTTATTCATGTCAATTAGTTGTTCCTCAATGGGCGCATCTTATGACTACCTAGAAACTTCGCAAGTTAAGGGTACATTTGAACAAATTAATTTCAAAAAAGCAGTCGGTCTTGGTCTCGTTGCTGGGTTGATTTCATATGCGATTGCACCTAAGCCCGTTGCGAACAAGAACATTAATCTTGGAGTTTTTTTCACAATAGGATTTGGGAGCTCGGTTGGTTTTGATTACTACAATAGAGAGCAGACTGTAGCAGATCAAATGATACAAATGCAAAAAGACGACATAAAAGGGGCATTTTAATGAAGAGTTATTTTTTATTAGTGCTTTTAATCGCCTCGCCAGTTTTTGCTAAACTATATAATACAGGCGAGAACAGGTCTGAAATTGGAAGACTAGATCAGAGCATTCCTCCGGTAGTAAATGATTCTAATTATCTATTGGATAATAAGGATTCTCGTTTTTGGAAAGAAGGAAATCATGTTCCCGATGAAGCTTTTGTAATATTGGGTCAAGATCCAACAAATATTGAAAAGGCGAAATTGTGGCTTCTGAGGAATGAAAAGAAAGCAAAGGTGCTTCAGTTAATGATGAAGACAATTGAGCTTGCCCAAAGAGATTTACTTAAAAGTGGACAAGTCGAAGATCGTTACGATGAACTTGATGAAATAAAGTGGGACAAGCACTTATCAATGAAACCAGTTAAAGATCAGGTAAGTGTTAAGGAATCATCGATTGAGCGAAGTGAAGATATTTCAGTTTTCTTTGTATTTCACCCTAGTTGTAACTATTGCCACAAGCAAAGCTTGACGCTTACAAGTTTTAAGAATGTGATCCCATTACAAGTTAGTGATGGTGAAATTATGAATTTTCAAGGTTTGTATCCGAGTCAAAAAATTGATTCAGATGTGAAAAAACAATGGTTCGGAGAAGGTGCTATCGAAACACCTCAGTTAATAATTGTTAATCAAAAGACAAATAAGGCAACAAGACTGAAAGGTTACTCCAGTACGGAACAAATAGTTAAGGCAATGGCCAAGGTAGCTCGATGATTACGCTAGTTTATTTATTAATCAATAATTTGTTTGCACAAGCATGGATAGAAAAGAATGCGCCTAGATTACCAGATAATGCACCAACAGACATGGTTCCAGTTTATGAAACAGTAAAATATGTGATGGCCTGTGGATGCATTCTAGTTTTAACAATGCTTTCTATAAAAGCGGCGAATAACCTAAGAGAAAATAAATATGAAGAGTGTGTAAAAAATTTGTTAGGTATGTTGGTTTTAATAGTAGGAATGACAATAAATTTATGGAGGTAAATATGAAGTTAACAGCTTTGCCAGTGATCTTGTATCACTTTTCGACCGCTAATGCTCAGGATTGTTCAAAAACAGGTGTTCCGTGTATTCCTGAACCAAAAGGAATGCTTGAGGATAATGAAAAAGCCAAGGCTGGAGTCTCAACTATCAACTGGATTGTTGGTGCGATTGTCATCGCTGTCATCATCGGTCTAGGGATTAAAGCCGCAGGCCAACTTGAGGACAATAAATACAAGGAAGCGGTTGGCCCTTTACTTGGAATTATTGTTGTAGCGACAGTGAGCGGAATCGTTATCTGGGCACAAAAGGGTTAAACGTGATTACTTACAAGATGGAAGATAAACGCCGTATGGAAAACCTTGAGCATCGAATTGAGATTCTTGGTACTACTCCTACGGGTTGGTTTCCGTCTTTAGGTATGGGGATGATTGGGGTTTTAATCTTCCCTCCATTGCTCTTTTTAATAGCAGTTCCTATTTTGCTCTTTGATCGATGGCGAAATAAAAGATCTGCTAAAGGGACTCCATTGTCCTATGAAATGGTGGTTATAAGAAATAGAGACAATAGGATTATTGCTGAACTATTTCCGGCTTCAAAGGGTTTAAAGGAAGGATCAAATGAGTTTAGGTGATAGTGAAGTTTTTAATTCTAGAAAGTGGGAAAATGTAGTTTTTCGTCAATCAGTGTATGTTAAAGCATGGATGCTGATCGCCATTGCTTCTCTTTTCTCAACGACAGTACTCCTATATTCCTACACAAACCTCACGAGTGAAGTTGAAAAAAGTATTAAAAATACTCGTATTGTACTAACTCCTGCAATTAAGCAAGAAATCGTAATTGAAGGGAACGAAACAGTTTCACAATCCTTCGCGAAGGCATTTCTTAGAAACATTGTTGAAATGTTAGAGAATTGGAATCATGTAAACGTGGAAGATAATTATAAGCAATTATTTGAGATTTATTACGATCAAAAGCAAACCTCAACAACCAAAACAAACTTAATGTCTTCACAGTATTTTGAAAAAATAAAAGAACTCAAAATGGCTTCGTATATTGATATTGACTGGTCAAAGTCAAAAATTGGATATTGCCAAAAGATTGAAAGAATTTGTGGATTAATTGTAGGAAAGAGAAATGTGTTCATTGAATTCAGTCGTCCTTATTCGACAAGAGAAGTTTCCTATTTCATTATGGCCAAAGTTGTTCGCCCTGATCCTGTTGTTTCTCCTATGGCGCTAAAGGTAACTAGAGTTTCTGTTTATGATTCGCAAGATGAAGAAAATCAAAGTAGAGCCAAAAAGGAATATGAACTGGCTTTAGCAGGGGAGATTAGAGAATGAGAGAATTTCGATTGGCAATCTCATTTACATTGTTAATTTTTATGATTTTTTGTGCAAATAAGGCATTTGCATTTGAAGAGGATAGATTGATAGGAATTCATAAGAGCGTAGAAATTAATGACAAAAATTCTACTGTATTAATTTTACCTGAACTTCCTCTTTCAGTGAACTGTATTCCTTCTGATTTGCTTGGCTTCAACACTCTTAAAAAGTCTATTGAATCTGGAATGTCCCCATCTAAGGCATCAATGATAGACAACATGGCTTCAGAGACAATTGACAGAGCCTTGGAGGTCTATCCTCGGAAGAAAGTTGGGAAATCAAATTGTAGTTTTTTGCTAAAGGGCGGAGAGACATTTTCAGTAGAATTGGTATTGAACTCAAGTAGTTCAACACCGACTATCAATTTCAAAAAAAATATCTCAAAGGTCATGGAGAATCAGAACAATGAGAGACTTGAAGTTTTTCGACAATTTTTAAAGATGGGAAAACCTCAGGGTTTTATTGATATTACTCCATCCGAAAGTAAAAATTTAAGTAAAAAAACAAAGAGTGGTTTATATACTCTAAAAATGGCTTTAAGTGATCTTAAGGAGAATAGACTTTTTATATTTAAGTTCGAGAGTGATCAAAAGGAATTGCTGATTGATGTAAAAAAAATCGATCAAGTATTTCTAAGTGCAGAGGTAGTTCATAAGGGGTCTCGGTATCTCTATGTATCAACAAATATATCTTTGAAAATGAATGATTTATTAATGATGTTCCCGTAGGGGTTTTGATGAAAATTATAAGTGTTTTATTTTTACTAGGAAGTCTATATGCAAGTTCTGAGCGCGATCTGATGCCAGGTGCGGATTCTATTTCTAGCGATCAAGTAATTCCTGAATATAGAGAGAATGTTGTCAAGGACGCTCGTTTACCTGATCAAAGAAACACACCTACCTTGCCTAGACTAAATCTAAACACGCCTGCGGTCCAAGAAGGTATTGAGCAAGCAAGAAGCACGATGCAACAGTTATTAAAAAATGCTTCTGAGATAATTCCACAAGATAAATCTGATCAGTATACTGAGGTTGATATAAAGAAAGAATCATTAGACTTAAAAACACCCCAAAGGTTAAGCAACGATGAAGACAGTCGTGTGGATAGTGTAAGTCTTAAATCTTCAGCACTGAAGAAAACAATGACCAAGAAGGCAAGTGTAAATCAGAGCGGAATGATAGTTTTTAAAGAAAATTACAAGGTTTCAATAAAGCCAGAAGATACTGAACAAAAAATTAGCTTACCAAGTGGCTCTACAGCATTAGGTGAATTAATGGCTGGTGTTGAAATTGATGATGACGGAGAGAGGGTTGATGTTCGCTTATTGGGTGCATTTATTGGGCCAAATAATTCATACGTTGAATTGAGTAACTGTCACGTTTGGATGAATGTTTCATCAAAAATGAATACGAAAAGAATAAAGGGAGTTGCTGATGAGATAGTATGCAGATCGAAAGATGGTACTGTTATAACTTCAGTTGCGATGATGCAACTTAGGGATTCAAGAGACGAATATATCGGTGTGAAGGGCGAACTAAATTTAGAAAATTTTGAAAAAGCGGCGGGATTACAATTTGCAGAAGGTTTTGTAAATGGCTTTGGCAAGGCAGTTGCGGCCGCGAACGTCACGCAAAGTGTGACACAAGCTAGCTCTGAATTTGCGCCTGAAAAATCCACAAACGTTACAGGCTCTAAGCCTGCGTATATTGCCGGACAAACTATTAGTGAAGCCACAGGTGGATTCTTGGGTAGAATCAGTGACTTCTACTGGTCACTTAGACCAACGTTAGCAGTCGCCCCAGGAACGAAAGTGCTAATGACTATTACAAAGACTTCTGAAATTCCAAAGAAATTTTTCAAATCGAATAAAAATGAAAGTGGCTTCAATACATATTAAGGATTTGTTTATGAAATATTATTTAACATTTGCATTTATTTTGACCTTAGTAGGTTGTTCAAGTGTTCCAGTCGGGAACGCTCCTATGAAAAGGATGCTGAAGAATGGCGCACAAAATGTTGAGAGATCATCATTGGAATCAGATACCGACATTATTAAGGGAACACCTCTTTTTGTGAGGGTTAAGCAATATCCTCAGGTTTTATCAGGTGGAATCGTGCTGGTTTATGGCGAAGTAGTTCTCTCTGTTGGCAGAGAAGTTATCGACTTGGAAAAAATTATTAAGGAAGTAAAATAAAATGATAATTGCCAAAAATAAATACGCTTCCTTGTTAAATAAGATCTCATGCTCTTATAAGACAGATTGTATTGATTTAATTGAGTGCGAAGAGAATGGAATTCGTTGTACAGATGGCTCAATGGTCTTTGCAATTGAAACACCTTTAACTGAAGATATGTTGAAAAATGAAGGGTATCTAGAGAAATCGAATGGAGTTCATGGCCAGCTTCTCTTGAATGCCTATCAATTAGCCAATGAAATGAATCTTGAACTTGTAATTCAATATGTCATGCAGAGGAGATTTCTGAAAGAATTTCAAAGTGATTGTTCAGAGAAGCTTCTCAATAGTTGTGAAGAATTGGCATTTGATTCTGAGAAGGCAGTAAAAGATAAGCTGTATATTAGTTTTAGGCTATTCAAGAAAGTCAGCACTGAGAATTCATATAAGATAAAAGATTTATTCAATTTGAGCAAGAGTGAGGTTTTATTTGTCTCCATAGAAGATCTTGAACTCTTTAAGACAAAGCTTTTTCAGAGAGCATCTCTTGTGCATAACTTTTTAAGCGAGCAAGAGATAATAAAGGTTATTAGTGGTGCAATCGAGGATTTGCCAAGCGAAGAGACATTAAAAAAATTTGAACCAAAAATTATTAAAAGAGATAGGGGAGTATTTAACAGAAATGGAAATCAAATTTCTGTACTTTATCTTTCTCCAAACGTGGAAGAAATTTCATTAGGGACTATGCCTACTTTGCTAAGAACGATGTCAAAATTGGAATTTGATTATGTAGTTTGTATAACTGATCCTTTATTTGAGTCAAATTCTGAGATAAAAGCAAAGAAAGGTTGGTATGAAAAGCGTGACGAACGTAGATATTTGGATATTTCATCAATAAGTGAAAATATAGGTCGTCGAAATCCATTGCTTAGAGTTAGTTCGAGGATAGTGATTAAAAACTGCACACCTGAACTTATGTATCAAATTAGAGACTTTTCTTTGGGGTTGATTGGGGCTTCTTTTGAGCTTGAAGGTCAAGTGCCTCTCCATATGCTCTCGACCTCGCTCTTGGGTAATATGAATATTTCCGACAACAAGGCCATTGAGCGCAGTAAGCGAATGCTATTAAATTCATTGACGAAAATGTTGCCAGTTTATTGCGGAACCTCAGGCTATGAAGAAGGGATTACTAAAATTAGTCTTGATGGAACACTTTTAAAGATTGACAGGGTTGGTGGCTCGGGAAATCGCATGACTACGATTCTTGGAAATTCGGGAGTGGGGAAGTCGGTTCTCGTGAGTGAAATAATTCTAGAATATCTTGAAAAAAATCCAAAAGGCTGTGTCAGGGTGGTTGACCGTAAAACAAGTATGAAAGATTTGGTTGATTACAAAGATGGAACTTTGAGAGACTTGGATGATTCCCTAACTAGCAAAATTGGTTTTTCTCCATTTGCAGTCAATGATCCCGACGAAGGTGATATTACTAGTATTTCAGTTCTCGCCATGACCGCAATGAAAAGTATTTCATCCGAGATTAGATTTTCAGCTCTCCATAAGGAACTTTTAAGAGAATCAATCAGAATAGCTTTTTTAAATCAAAACCACTCAAATAAGAATGCACCTCATCCTATATGGGAAGATGTAATCGTTTCATTTCCATCAGCGAAGCAAGCTTTTTTGTCTCATGGTCATGATGATCATAAGCTCGATGAATGTTTTCAAGAGTTGAGAAGTTATTCAGTATGCCTAGAAGCAGGCGGACAATTCGCAAGGATTTTTTCTAACTATGATAATGAGACTGTGATAAGTGATTCCTTATGTGTTTACGACTTAGATGGAATTACTGACGATAGTACACGCTTAATTTCTTACATGACTACATTTGTAAAAATAAAGCGAGATATAAAAAGACTTCCTCTTAATATTCCAAAGCTCGTTATTTTCGATGAATTCGGCATTTTAGTCAGTCAAAACTCCGCAAAAGAAGAGATTAAGGAATTTGTTGATGACATTGTAAAAACTTGTCGAAAGTTAAACGTTCAAGCTATCGCAATTGCAAACGATATAAGTACATTTGCCGACTCGTTAGCCGGAAGATCATTCTGGGATATTGCGAAAATAAAATTGTTTCTTCCTTTGGGTGATTTATATCCAACACTAATTAACAAATTAGGATCTTATTTTGACGAAGTAGATAAAGAGGCAATCAATATACTAGAGTTGGAAAAAGAAAACCGTAGAACAATGATCTATCAGATCGATAAAAGAGATTCTGACCATGAACCAATTAAAACACTTTATTACTCGCATATGAGTAAAGAATTAGAAACAGTTTGCTCAACTGATCCAGGAAGGATTAGTGAGGTAATTAAATACCAAGGAGAAGGGTTTGAAAATGTTGTTCACTGAGGTATTTAATGAAAAGATTTATAGTCTTTCTATGTTTGTTATCACTCCCCCTTCTTGCACAAGAAAGTGAGATATTCATTCCGTTTGGTGGCAGAAAAACGCTCCCGACAAAGTCATCGTTAAAATTTATAGACACGAAAGTCGGTATTGAAGCTCAGCAAGTATGTGGATATACCGATTGGACGACTGCAACTATTCATTTGCCTAAAAAATTACTTTCAAAACAATATTGGAAAGGAGTTGGATCGAAGGCCGTAACAATGGCCAAGAACACTCTTTTAAACATTTCTGGAGCACTGCCTGGAATGTTAGCCTGTAATGCTTCACCAACTTTTTGTAATTTATGGAATCACTCCGAAATAATGGCCTCGTTTGAAGCTCAGATGACAAAAGAAGATTGTAAGATTTTGGAAAATATTGAAGATGCGAGTTCTTTGCAAGCTTCAAGCCTTAGAGATTGCATAAAAAACATTATGTCTAAAACTAGTGATTTAACAGCGGGACAAGCGAGAGAGAAATGCTTAGTGAATGAGAATAATCCTGAAAAGGGTTTGTCTAACTCTGAAAAGGTAAACAAGGCATCAAGACTAGGAGGATCTGAATCTTTTAGACCTTCAGATTTATTAAGAGCCCTTTTTCCTGATGGTGCCGAAATACAGGAAGAAGGTGGTCGTACTAGTATCGGAACCAAGCAGTTTGGAAGAAAGTATGCGATGGCTCGTTATGCAAAGGTTTTAATTCCTGGCTTAGTTATTGAGACAAATGCAGTCGCCTACAAGAGTGGTACATATCAATCGGTTTTGGACAATGAAGTTGAGAAGAAAACATTTGTAATTAAAGATGGTGTTTACAAGATAATTCGAGAAATTCGTGAATATCAAAACAAGGGATTTTCTGCACAACAAATCATTCCAATTATAAGAAGCAAGTATGGCAATGTTGAAAATTGGAACAAGGAAGAGACTCGTCCGGTTATATATCAATCGAATTTTGATGGCACATTAGGAGTTGAGGTAATACCTGTTGAACTTTTGGTCCAGATGGCCGGAGCTAGTGAGAAGGAGATTAGTAAAGAGGAGTCAGATAGAAGTAGCTTGATTGGACTATTGATTGAGAAAATATCCAAAGAGAAGGCCTATCACGACACAGTTTTAGAATTAACTGACTTAAGGATGAGAATTGAAAGTGTTTGCCCAGTAGATCCAAACCTTCAGAAAAAAGAAGCTCAGATTAATTGCAATGCTTTAAACAGTGGAATTATGGCATCAATAGAAATGTTAGAGATGCGAAGAAAAAGTGAAGATCGATTAATAAATGCACAAATGGAGGTTTCGAGATTATCAGTGGATGGGCGAGACAAGGTACTTCAAAGAGGAGTCGAATTTAAAACTTATTTTGATCCTAATCGAAATGAAAACGAAATAGTTGTCCCAATGAGGAGTAATTAATGTTACCACACGATACTGCATTATCTCGATTCATGCGCTCATTTGGAGATATGGCTGGAAAGTTTTTGTATGAAAATCTTTATCATTCATCTCTATTTAGCATCATCCTTTATATTGCAACCATAGTCGCTTTTATTCTATTAGCAATCAATGTTACCAAGGATGAAGATGACAGATCAAGTTATCCCAAAGTTTTCTTTATGACTTTGCTCTTGTCGTTGCCTTATAAGGGGAGACCTGTTGGTTTTGTAACTGTAAACGCCTTCTCTGATCTATTGGCAAATTCCTTATCGGACGTAGTTAATACGATGTTTAAACAAGATGGTGAATTTTATCCCCCTGGCTATGTATTCACTTCTATCGTGGATAGTGCAGGGTTGGAATATCCTCTCGATATGAAAAGAGACATTAGGTTTGCTATTGAACAGTGTACTCCGACGGGGATGACTAACAAAGAACCAGTCAGGCCAATTACTCCAATGGATCTTTTTCAGTTTGAAGGTAAAGATCCGCTAGATGGACAATTGAATTTCGATCGAACCTTGCTTGCATCAAGAGAGGCTACCTACTTTGGCAAGAAAGTTAACTGCGATTCTTTCCATCATGGCTTAATTAACAAAATGGTCTCTTATGCTGAAGAATCAAAAAAGAACACTGTTGAAAATACAAATGTTCCAGTTATGAAAAGTTCCAAAGATCAAGAATCAACAAGTCAACCTAAGCCTAATGGAATTCTGGGTGCTGTATCGTCCAAGATTGCAGTCGCAAATGGTTGGTGGAATGTAACAAAGGAACTGGCTCAAGGTGGAGGTGGTAACGAGTTAAATCAGTACATGCTTAAATCAGTTTCTGATCGAAATGTGATTCAAGGTTATTACATGCGAGGGAATATGTATTTTTCAGATGCTCTTTCAGGAGCCAAAAGAGGTCTTGGTACAACAGGAGTTTCGGATATTTTAGATCTTGCGAAAGAGTATCGTGAGAAAATGTTCGACATGCCTTACTTGCTTTCAACTGTATTTATTTTGATGCAATTGTCTTATACGATAGTTGCGTTTATTCCATTCATTACAGGCAATTTCAAGTGGGTACGGCTCTGGTCGGGCGCTTTTATAAGTCTTAAAGCATCAGTATGGTTGCTTGTTTTAGCTAGAGTTGTTTTTAATCAAATTGTTTTGCGACAAGCTCAAATTGGAAGTATGGGCTCATCTGGTGGAAGCAGTATTGTAAATAGTTCAAACATGGCCGACTTATCAGGCATGACTTCAGAAGTTCTAAGGATGACAGAAAATTACCTTCTTGTGGAGAAAGCAATTTTAGGAATGCTTTTAGTGGGAATACCTGGCTCATCTCTCTTTGTATCGAGAGCAATGAAACAAGGAAAGATAGGATCTCTCATGTCTGGTGGTAAAGGAATGATTAAGGAATTTGGAAAGGCAACAATTCAAGAGGGTTTAAAGAGTGGCTACAAGGGAACTAAAGATAGTACAGGAAATATTCAGCCGAGCGCGCTCTATCGCATGAGCAAAGGCGTTGGCGGAACAGTAGCGTCAGTAAGCGCAAAAGGGGCCGTCACAACTTCTGCTGTTAAAAACGGATTGATTTCAACCGGAGCGAAGCTTAACCCAAAAGTTGCCTTGGTTATGGCTGGAGCAAGTGTTTCATCTGGCGCGAAAAAGTTTTTTGGCTTTAGTAGTAAAGGTAATTCTAATGATGCGTAAAAATAAATTTGCAATTCTTCTACTTATTAACATCACGACAAGTCTTCAAGCGGAAGAGTATTTAAATGTCAAAGACGGCCTTATATCCGATAGTGAAATTTTCACAGATGGTCAGAATGCAATAAGAGAAATTGGTCAAAATTGTGCTGATCCAACCAGACTTCATTTGAATATTATGGAGTTTGTTAATGAAACAAAAAATCTGATCTCAGGATTATCGGAATTATCTAGTGAACTTGCCATTCAAACAGGTAACAATAGAAATTACCCAAATATTTGTCATGTCTTCACGCAAGCTCAAAGGAATACATACAAGGAAGAATGGATAGATGCGCCTGTTGAAAAAAATCAAGGAGTCGTTTCCGCTAAAACTGTCAAAGTTAGTTATTACTGGCCGAAGTATCAAATTGAAGTAATGGAACGAGGTAATGATTTTGCATCAGAATATATAGAAAATAATTCACTATTTTCAGTCAATCGAGCCATCGCAGAAAAACTTTTACCTCTATACGATGTAACTAAGATCTCATCGATAAAGGATTACATCACTGGGGGGCTTGAAGGTGGAGCATTGTCACAGGCACTGAGCCCAATTGAGAGATTACGAATAACAGGAACTGGTAGTAGTACGGGAACTCATTTGGAATCAAACATTTGGCCAATTGCTTCATCATACACAGTTGCTTCAAGACTTACTGTCTGTGGCCCAGAAAGAGAAGAAATGGGTATTAACCCTGGGGGGATAAAGTGGCCCTTTCGAGGAGTGCCAATGACATGCCCTCTTTCGACTTCTTTAGATTTGTATCCATATTGGGACACAGGAGTACTCGATTTTATTAACCCAAGAACGATAAAGAATATTTTTACAAGCAGTGACATAAAAACATGTGCGATTGATTACTCAACTAAACTATTAGCTGAACTAGCAGAAGACAAAGTATCCACGTTTGTACCCACTGAATTAATTGCTAAAAAGACAGAGGGATTATCAGGGACAATTCGTAAAGCCCTTTTGGGCTGTAGTTTTCCAGTACTAGGAGACGTTGAGGCATTGGTGAGCACGTTTACAAACGTAACTTCAATTGGAAAATGGCGCGAGCTTGGTTGTACTCCTTGGGGTCCGCTCTATCCAAGAATGGGACGATTTACTTTTAAGAATGACTTTGTTTATGCGAATGCGGCGCTTAGATTTAAACTTTTAAGTAATGATCTTATGGGGGTAGAAAGAGGTCAATCGGAGCGTTGGTCTCTTTCATATCCTTGGGAGAAACGCGCTTACGGATTGTATATTCCAGGGAGTGTGGCGTTAATAGACTCAAGTGTCAGTGTGAAACATCAGAGCGAACTAATTAAAAAATTCTCAAAGGAATACGGATATGCATCACAGTTAAAAGTTCAAGATTCAGTAACTGCTCTTGGGTTAGAGCTTTCAAGGCAAGGTCTAGAGAAAAAAATCGGGAAAAAGCTAATAAATGGTGATCGAAGAATTTATACAATTTGGGAAAAAATTAAATGTGTTTATCCAGTTAAAAAATTAACGATTAAAACGCCAATTGGTATCACTTATTCAAAGTACGATAGCTGTAGGTCTGCCATTAAAATGAGTGTCTATAAGAACTTTCAACAAAATATACTTCCCAAAATATGCACAGCTTCGGCAATGACAGAGGGTGCTCCATGGAAATAACAGGTAGCAAATTAAACTCAAAAGAATTAAGGAGTTCTGACGTTTTATTTAGCGATGGCTCAATTGGGGCAAGCTTACTTAGAGAAATAATCGAAGCGTCATGCAAAAATAAAGCGTCAGATATTCACGTTGAAAAACTAAATACAGGATTAAGGGTTCGCCTACGCATTCACGGTCAATTAAAGGACTTGAATCAGCTAGCTCCTCAAATTGATTTGGGAAACGATAGAAATTCAAGAAATTTAATTATTCAGATAAAAAAAATTGCAAAAATGAACCTTTCTGTGAGCGACGAGGTTCAAGATGGATCATTTGGTATAAATTCGATAAGGGCCCGCTTTCGGGTCGCACTTAGCCCAACCTTACATGGTGAATCTATAGTAATGAGATGTATTTATGAAACAGATCTACCTCATTTGGATGAAATTAACCTTCCTGATAGTCTGAATAAAAAAATAAGAGAAATCATAACAAAATCACAAGGAATTATAATTATTTCAGGCCCAACAGGTTCAGGTAAGTCGACGACTATGCAAGCTATGATTAATTCAATTGATAGAACCTCTAGAAAGGTGATTAGTGTTGAAAATCCAATCGAAAGAGAAATGCCAGGTGTAGTTCAAAAGGAAATAACATGGAAGGTTAATTGGGCAAGTGCGATCAAGATGGCCCTCCGAGAAGATCCTGATGTTATTTATATTGGAGAAATACGAGATCCTGAGTCAGCCATGATGGCAATTGAGGCTTCGATGACCGGACACTTGGTTCTAACAACAGTTCATGCGAATTCAAGTTTAGAGATATTGGAACGTCTAAAATCTTTAGGTGTCTCTACTTATGAAATTGAAAAAAACATAAAACTTCTCCTTGCTCAAAGATTAGTTTTTAGCGAAAAGCGTGGTGAGCGCATACCTTGTTTTGAGTATAGAACTAATAAAGGCGATCAATTTGAGATGGAATCAAGCATTCAGGCTGAGGTCTTAAGTCTTTTTAATGACGGTGTAATTAATGAAACAGAGGTTAAGAAGTGGCTAATATGAAAAACAATAACACAAAGTCTTCGGCATCAATAACAAGCACTTCAGTGTTTATACTTTTAGTAATCATTATAATTACAAGAAATGACTTCTTTTCATTATTACAGCTTTACCTTGAGAACCCAATTCAAGTATTCGTTAATTTTATAATTATTTGTGCAGGAACCTATGGGGCGGTTTCTTTAATATTTCTTCCAATTTGGAGACTCGTATTTCAAGAAACAGGGAAACTTGGCCAAAAGATTGAGTGGTACGATTCAGCGTACAAACATTTAATCCCTCAGTCTCGATCAAGAGCAAGGAAGAGATTGGTTTTAATTTTATGTATTTCAGTTGTGTTAAAAGTTGTCGCTTCAAATGGTGGTGTTTTAGCTTGGTTGAATTATCAAGAATTAATCCCCATTTCTAAAAACGCGGTAAGCGCATACTTTAGATACAAGACCTCTTTTTGGTTCATTATTTTGAGTGGTGCAGAATTCATGGCCACGTTAATTCTCGTTACAGCCCTTGAAAATAGATCAAGAATTCTTTCTAGGTTACTCGAAAAAATGGAGAAGTATAATCAAGATTCTCAATGGAAACAAAAACTCCCCCTACCTAGCGAGCAGAATCGTGATGAATTCTCATTGAATATAATGTCTAAATTCACTACCGCTACAGGTGAGGACTCATTAAAACCATCATCTAACGAAGAGTGGTTAACGTTGAATCAAAAAACACTTCTTTCCAATATGATGATTATTGCACCTACTGGTGGCGGTAAAACTCAATCCATTATTCTTCCAATCATTGAGCAGGCGATAGGTTGGAACAAATCTGATTTAGAAAGAAAAGCTACTTTGGCGATTTATGATCCTAAGGCTGAGTTAACAAAGTATGTGGAAGAAATTGCAGAGCGACATGGCAGAAGTGAAGATGTTGTAATTCTATCGTTAACTTCAAAGAGCCATACGAATATTATTAAAGTTGATAAGGTTTGGGACGGAACAACGAGTTGGCGCGTAGCTGGGTGGATTGTCTCTGCTTGGCAAAATTACCAAGGCAAAAGCTCTCCAGAACCATTCTGGGAATCTCAGTCTTATCAGCTAGTTCGGAATATTTTAGTTATGCTTTATGTTGAAAAAGGTAATTCAGCGACAATTGCTGATGTAAGTAGATCATTCCTTGATTTATCTGAGGGTGTATTTAAGAAAGTGAGAGATCCTAATTCGGGCAAGGTTGAAAAACATGTTACCCAATTTGGAAGACGAATTCTTTCGGTAAAACTAGCAGTAAGTCGATATTCAGAATTAGCAATGCGAGAATTGGATGAATATAGGTTTACAACAGAATCTGAAGAAGTCTTCGATGAATCTATTAAAGAGCTAGCACTTGAAAGGATAGATGAAATAAAAAATTCATATTTTGAAGAAATGGAACTTCAAAATCCTGCGTTACTAAAGGAATCGATATTAATAATAGAAACTCAATTGAGCAATGTAGTCGATGAAGGTTTGAAATCAAGTTTACAGTTGAAAATTCTCGATTTAAACGACAAGTTGAGAAAAGTACGATCTGTAATCTCTAAAAAAGAGAAAGAATGGAAAGAGCAGTACGAGTCTTTTTTGATCCAAGAAAAAATCAAAAAAGACTCCGAAATAATTCATGAAAAACTGTCGTTAAACATAAGAAATGAAAATTTGGATAAAGATGAGGAATCTCAATTGTTTTCGATTCAGAACAATATGACTATGGTTCATGAGGCTGTTACTGAAATTATTAAAGGATCAAATACTTCTGAAGAACAAAGATCAAATATTTTATCTAATATGCGTCCCTTCTTGCAACTATTCCAAGGACAAGAATTAGAGAGATCAATTTCTAACTCTTCTGAAAATGTTGATTTTCAAGAAATCATTAGGAATGGAAAAATCTTAGTTCCCGATTATCCTGGAATATCTGTTGGTAACGAACTTTCAAACGCCGTTATCACACTTGTAAAGTCAAGATGGCAACAAGCTTCGATTGATGAAGGTAATAATCCGGGGCGAAGTCAGAATAGATTAAAGTTTCAAATTATGGACGAAGCTCAAAGAATTATATCTCTGGGTGATCAAAAACACGCAGGTGATTTTGATTACATGGAAATTTCTAGATCTATGGGTGGGATTACTGTCATGTGTTCGCAATCTATCGCAAGTCTGAAAGCTAAAGCTTCTCGTGATATTGATTGGCAAAAGGTTCATGGGGTAATTAGAAACATTATCTGTTTTGGTACAAATGATACTAATGCCTTAAGGGAAATGCGAGAAATAGCTGGTCAATCAGTTGTCAAAAGAATGTCAAAAACAATTTCAGAAGGTGCAAGCACACCAACTTTAGATGTTATTTCAGAAAAATATAAAGGCGACAGTAGTTCAATGAGTGTTAGTTACACCGAGTCTGAAGCAAAGGAGGATCGTGTAGCAGAATCAGATATTCAAACTTTGCCGATGTACACCTCAATTGGTTACATTTTTGATACCACTAATAAAGTTTATTGCCTTGCTCATAAGCCATACTTCTGGCCACATATGCGAGACAAATGGATTTTGATGCAAAAATGCGAATACTCACTATCAAAGAGATTTACTGTCTTATATGGCCAATTTCTTGGTGGAATTTTACAAAGGCTTTATAGATGAATTTAATTAAAAAATTAAACCTAAAGACAAGTGAACTATACAAGGGTCAGGCACGAACCCTTCGAGAAAATGTCAAAAAAACAACCAAGCGAATCGACATTGGAGGAATTGAGGTAGCAAGAGAGCAGATAGCCAAAGAAGTGCTTGAAAACCGTATCCAAGGCCAGAAAACCTATCTTGAAACAAAGCATCAGAGAGATACAAAGGAGGAATTAAACAAGCTATCTAACAAAGAGCTGATCGAGCTATTGCCATCCGACAAAGACGTACTGGCCTTGAGAACCTTAAGCTCGCTACAGTATTCTGATAGATTAGGGTTTGAAGAAGAGTGTCAACGGTTTGATATATCACAAGACATTCTAGAGGAATTAGAGAATAGAGGCTATATAGCCCTGCCACCAAAATATTCGCTCGATTTCTTGAAGAGATTGCCAAAAACGGAAATTGGATCAGTCGAAATGAGGAGGATTGCCCATGCATGCAATCTTGATGAAAATCATTTAAAAGACTTAAGAAATAGAGGTTTCATAAAGTACATTTCAGAACAAGAGCAGAAATTTTTATTGGATTTACACAGTAGCAAGAAAGATGTTTATAAATTATCCGAATCATACGGGATATGTTCAGATGATTTTTTATATTTAAAGAGAAATTCATTTTATGAAAAAAAGGTTCATTTCAATGACAACAATGAGTATTCAAAAGAAGAACTAAAAAAGTCGTTTATTGAAGGTGATCTTAAAAAAAATCCAGCTTACGACAGAAACCTAGACCCAATGGTCAATGGTGCAATAACATTGAAAAAAACTGAGATTGATTTATCTTGTGGTATCAAGACTCAGATTAAAATATTTTATAATGAGAACGAAGATTTTTCCCATCAAATTAGAGGAGAAAAATTTTGTAACAGTATAAAAATATTTAGCAAATCCCATTTTGAAAAAATAGATAACAGTGCCCCTCATCGTGCGGTTTATGATGTTAAAAATTCAGAAAAAGGACTTCTGCTATCAATTCCTAATCAATATTTAAGCAAAGCTTCGTTACTTCAGAAAGAAGAGTTTATAAATACATTGAAGATGATTGATCCAGAAGATTTTTCCCATTTCCTTTGTGGAAAATATGAGTCAATTAGTCATGAGTCGCTCGAGTTAATGAAGAAAGTTGGCATCATTGAGGTTCTTAATGAAAAAACAGTTGAGTTAATTAGCTCTATTCCTAAGAATCAGAAGGACAGTTTTAAACTCGCCAATGTTAAAAACCTTGGCTTTATTAAGAACGATTTTAGGGAAAATCTCAATGGCTTAAGAAGAGATTTCCTTTATAGGAATGTCACAAAAGAGGAAGTTTTAAGCAATCTCATAGAAAATTCACATATGGGAAATCAGATTAACTCAAGAAAACTTGAGTCGCTTCTCAGGAAAAATCGACTCGATGTTCTCAGTAATATGGAGGCAGAAGCACTCCGGAATAATAATTTAGAATCGATTCAATCAGAAGCAAGACGTTATCAACTATCCAAAAGAATTCAATATAAATATCAATTGAGCGATCTTGCAATTTCTTCAAATAAAAAAATTAATAGTTTGAAAGAAATTGGATTATTGAAGGATCGGAGTTTTACGGAATCTGAATTACAGGTGCTCGCAAAAGAGAATGGTATAAATTTCAGTTCTAAAGAGCTAAACATGGCATTGTCCCTCTCTTCTATTGTCAGCAAGGAGATTGATTATAAAGTTTTAGATAAGGACGATATTTTTTCAACCTCAAAAAAATCACAGAACGAAAAACTGAGTCAGGTTATAAGTAGGATTTATTTCAACAGAGAGTTAACTAGCTCTATTTGTAGCAACCTAAGTGTCCAAAATGTCCCTCTTACTCGCCAAGATATTACAAATTATTTAAATGCTTGGATGAGAGATTTTGAGAAAATGTCACAAATAGAAGCTCGTTCCGTAATGTTGTTTAATTTAAATCAAGGCAATATTGAAAATTTAAAAAAAGTAATTGCAACAAATATTGAGTTAAATTTCATTGATTCTAAAAACTACAGAACAATGAAAAAAGAAGATCTTTACAAGTACGCTCTCGAAGAAGGTGACATTAGTGAAGATAGATTAAACGAACTTATTGAGCAAAAATATCTTAAATTAACTGATACCGAATCGGGGGTGAAAATTTTCTCAATGACTCACGAAGGTTCTCTAATGACTGACTTGAGAAGTGGGAAAGATCTCTCTTTTTTCAACGATATAAAAACTGTAAATGGCTTAAGGTCAGTTATTGATAATGGAAGTGGTTTTGAAAATTTCATCATTAAAACCGAAGCTGTTCCTCTTTTATTTAAGATGTACAAAGGGGAGGAGCTCTCTCTCTCTGAATCTGATCTTGCTACTTATTACACTCGAAATGGATTCTACAAGGGTTCTGAAAGATTAAATGAGTTTGTACGAAATGTACCTGTTTCAAGTAGATTGAAAATATTACATAAAAATATAAGAACTTTGAACTTTATCGATTCATATAGCGTGAAAATTGATGCGCTGAAATTTGTAAATACATTTAAGCAAGTTACAAAAGAACAGCTTAATAAAATTGGCGTAAGCGATCAGGAGATTGAGAATTGGGTGGGAGGTATGGAATATGAGGGGCACAATATCAAATTACTTAGAACTCACAGATTACCAACGCCTCGTGGCTTAATTATTTATTATTCTATTCAACATTCAGGCTATGTATCAGGACGAACTATACTAGAGAAAGACTTGCAAAAAAGCGAAATAGCCTCTTCGCCTCAAGGAAGGCAAGACTTACTATTTCACGATTTGAAGGTTGTTGACTGTGTCTTAGATGCTAAGGAAAGACTTGAATCCAAGGGTTACAAGATCGTTAGTGTAAAAAATGAATCAAGCCAGTTTTCAAGGGAAAGGCTAGGCATTGTAAATACCGAAAGAAATGAATTACCACATTTTATGGATGCAGTTTTAGAAGTTGAGGGACCAAATCATGCGCCAGGATCAAAGACAGAAGTTATTGCAGTAGAATATGGCAATTACACAAATGATAGAATGAAATCAAAGTTAGAAAATTCAAACTTCGACAGCGCTTTAGTTTATTCAAATGCAACCACAATGAATAAATATATTAAATCGATAGAAGTAAGCGAAAATGTGCAATTTTTCACAATTTAACAAAAACGGAGGAATTATGGAAGGCAGTAATGAACAAAACCAAGTGGAATTAACAAAAAGAGGTCGCAAGAGAAAGATAGGCAAGGGAGACAAGGTAGATGATTTCTCATTTAGGGCAACTAGAGACCGTAAATTAGATTCTAAATTTTTAGATGCATTAAATGAGATTATGACAGAGTTGCTAAACTTTCCCGTCAGTATTAACCCAACGCCAAAAGACGTTGTACAAATGATTGTTACTAAGTTTAAAAGCGACAATAGAACTATGGATGAATTAAGGTCCGTATTTATTGATGATGAAACAACTTTCGACTTGTGGCTTCTAGGCTACAACAAAATGCAGTTGAAAGAGGGTTATCCAGAAGTTGATAAAGTTTCTTTTACTGTTAATGTTATGCCTAAGTTGAAAAGTTCTGATTATCAAAGATTAATTAAATATGCTCTAAATGGAGTCGATGAGCATTGAGTAAAAGTCATTGTTTAGTTTTAATAAAAAGGGCCAAGTTTTACTTGGCCCTTTTTTTGATGCCTTACTTTACAGTAGAAAATCCGTATGGATTAGGTGACATGAATGGTGAAGTTGGCATCATGTACTGATAAGGATTGTACATTCTTCCCATGTTAGACATATAATATGGGTTTTGCATCATTGGAGAAGCTCCCCATTGTTGCCCCATTTGATTCATCATTGCGATCTGAGCAAGTAAGTCGCTTGAGCTTGAGCCATAGCCGTTTGTATTTTGACAAACACCATTCATACAAACACCGCCCGCGACTCCGCCTTGTGGCACAGTTGATGCGACAGCTCTTTCTTGCTCTTGCTTAGCGAGCTTCTTACAAAGTTTCCCAAATTTATTATAATCACTAACTTTCTTATCAATTGATTTATTTCCAGAATCAATTTGATCCTCTCTTGTACTCATGACTTCATCGCTGAAATATGATCCCAATGCTCTAGCTTCACTTTCCGAAAAAGATGGACTTGAACCGTTACACTTGCTGATTGCAGAAGTAATTACGGTCTCGCTGTCTTCAGTGTCATTACTTCTTCTTGTATAAGCCCTTGAAGATGATCTTGAGTAATAGTCTTTTTCAAAGCTTTGGATTTCCTCAGAGAAGGCAAGGTGACTTTTATCAGTAGCCTTCTTTTTTGAATTCCAAGTCCTGAGTGAGCTACAAAGAGCTTCGCCGTCATTGCCAGCATTTAGTACTTCAAGAACAGCAAGGGCAGAGCTATGTTGAGACTTACTGTTTTTATCGAATTTATCAAAAGTATTTTCAATTTTCCCTAGTTTTGATTCCATTGTGTCTAAAGAATCATCTGAGCATTCTAGAGCGAAGACATTTGAAGCAATTAGTAACAATGAAAGAGTAGCCAAAGTTTTTGTTTTCATAATTTCTCTCCTCGTAAGTTGTTCTGTTACAACCATTTTGGAGCAAAAATGAATCTGGATCAGCAAGCGACAAGGGTAAGTGTAGAAAATCAAATTTCTACACAAAGACACCCCTAAAATGCAAAAATCTGTGTAAGTACCTAGTAATGGCCTCTGTTATTTGGATAATTTCATATGAAAAGTGCCAAAAAATGTTGGCACTTTAGCGGTAAATCACATTTGTTCCCGACCAAAGACCAGCCGCGCAATCCATTGGATAAACCTGCTCCTCTGGGATTAACATTCCTCCAGAATAAACATCCTCTACCATCAGTAAACATGTATCCAAGAACTCTTTTCCAAGTGAGCTATAATCTTCAAAGTTGTTCCTCATCTGCTTGTAAAAGGCAAAGAAATCAGTAATCTTGCTTAATAATATCGTAAATAAGTTTAAGAATTTATACAAAACAGTTATCAGGAGGAAGGATACCAACATTTGGAATAATATTTGAAAAATTCCCTTATCGGAATCAATGTTATCAATCGCGATAATTCCTGCAAGAATTGCAACAATCTTTGGAAAGAATCCAAAAACAGTTTCTTTATATAATTCATAACAATTATAGAGATAATACTCATTAAGATTCATATACTTTATTAGAGATGCTTTTAGAATTCTGTCTATCGAAGTGTTGTTATCCTTATAGATTTCCAAATACATTTGGTTGAAAATGATGATTTTTTTCCCAAACAAACCATTAATTCCCCACGAGCCTAATCCATCCCAAGTGCTTTCAAGTGCAGTAATTTTGCAATCTATACCTAGTTCTTTCGCAATTCTCAAAAGCCTTTCGTTTAATTCTGATCTTAGTGGCAGTGGCTCAAAATTTGGATTTTCAAGCATCTTATGGACCTTAAGACTTTCAAGTTGATAGCTTGAAAGTAAGCATCTAAATAGAGTTAGAGCAATTGTTATCGCAAAGTATGCACTTGCTATTGTGAAAATCGCTCTTGATAGAGAGCTATAATGCATATCAGTCGATAACCAGTAGAATACTCCCGAAGCCGAGATTGACAAAAAATAAAGCGTAAAAAGTAATTTTCTCATAATCTTACCTCACAGTGACTTGCGAATTAATTCATATTCGCTTGGGTATAAATTGTACGGAATCTTCCGCAGTAATTCACCCGCTTCTTTTCTTTTGTTTTGTATTATTAACAATGAAGCAGTGTTAATTCTTGCAGCTTGTGCAAAATCGCTATTGTTTTGACCTTGTGCCACATTATTTAGTATCAAAATACTGTCCTCTATGCGGTTCTGTTTTGCCATATTAAATGCATTCATAAGTTCGAGAGAATCTTTTGGAGTAATAAAAGGAAGGCTAATTTGAACAGACTCGCCAAAAAGCTTAGCTTCCAAATTGGACACAATTTCTCTCAATACTTTATTTGTTAACAGGTTTTCAGGTTCCAATGTAGTTCCCTCTAGCATGGACCCAATGTTGTAGTCGGAAATAATTCTATCGGAATATATCACTTTCTTCGTTACTTTGTCCTTGATCAATAAGTCGAGAACCCCTAATGCTCTCTTGCAGTTTGAGCCTGATTCACATTCGTAATTGATATACTCAATATTGAAATTTGTATTCATTGTTGAAATCTTGTCACTTCGCTCTTTAGGATTGGTGGAATCGGCCAGCCTCTCCTTGATAGACTCAATGACCGAATCTGTGACAGCGACATTGATGTTGTTGCGTTTTAGCATGTTAATAATCTCACTCGCGATCAAATCTTTGCCATTGCCTTTTTGTATATTGATCTCGATTACTCGGTCTTGTTGATTATTAAGCACTCCGTTTTTACTAACTACAGTTGTTAAAATCTTCGTGCTTGAACACGAAAAAAGAAAAAACAAACAGAAGA
>Ga0210057_1001710_pt1 | contig 32716 bp, 33 predicted proteins | sample CryGeyCG2114_010_2_FD_183968 | JGI IMG/M metagenome (GOLD analysis project Ga0210057, IMG submission 183968) | Groundwater microbial communities from aquifer - Crystal Geyser CG10_big_fil_rev_8/21/14_0.10 (SPAdes) (version 2) | ecosystem: Environmental > Aquatic > Deep subsurface > Groundwater ... | reverse complement strand
CAAACTACGGATGGGAAAATTTTTAGAACAACTCAAGTCGTAACAGTTCCTGGAGCTACAAAAGATGCAGATGGAAAATTAGTATCCAGTCAAATAAATGTTCCTGTAATTGCTGATCAAGCAGGGGATGAATATAACATCAGGGCAACTGATTTTAAGATTCCAGGTTTTGCTGGTTCGGCTAAATATGATAGGTTCTATGGTCGCACTTTAGTTTCTATGTCAGGCGGTGGAAAGGGCGTTATGAAAATTGTTCAAAAATCGGATATTGATAAAGCAGAATCAAGTCTAGTGAGCGATTTACGAGAAAAAGCGATCGAGGATTTGAAAGTTAAGGTTCCTCTTGGGCTAAAATTAATTGAAGAGTCTATTGATGCTTCCAAACCAGAATTTACAACCTCCAATCAAGCTGGTGAGCCAGCCGATTCTTTTACGGCGACTATTAAAACTAAGGCGCGAGGCATCGCTATAGAAGAAGAATCTTTAAAACAACTTGTACAGCAAATAATATTAAATCAAATGAAAGACAAGGTTAGTAAGGTGATGATAAAGGACCAAGTTTTAACTTACAAAATAAAAGAAATTAATCTTGATAAAGGGCAAGCAGTTTTTGATGTTCAGGCAGACCAAAAAATTGTCTTAGGCATTGATGAGGAATCTTTTAAATCCAAAATAGCTGGCAAGAGTGAGCCAGAAGCACGCGAAATATTTGTTAAAATGCCAGAAATATCTGAGGTCAAAGTTTCTCTCTCACCATTTTGGGTAAAGGTAATTCCAAAAAAAGCGAACAGAATTTTTTTGAATATAATACAATAATGGATTATCAATATAGAATTATCCTAAAGACACAAGAAAAAGTTGATACTTATATAAAAGTAGGGGTTAAACTGTGGGTTGGAATAGCGGTGACCACTGGCGCGCTAGGCATATTGGCAGTTATATTGGCATCAGGACAACCTAGCGACTTTAAGGTAAATTGTGATGAAGAGTCTCTTTCTGATGGCCAAACAGTCGAGCAGTGCTTGCTAGAATCATCCGCAGACTTTTCCGGTCATATTAATGAGGCTACCAATTGATTTTAAGAGCTATTGACTTAATAATCGAAGCCTGATAAGCTTAATTTTAATGGAATAAGGCTATTATTCCACCAGTTGTATAAATTTATGGCTGGTTATATTTTTTACGTTTTTAATGAGACAAAAGGATAATTTAAAAAAAGGACAAGTTATTGAACGTTTACCGAGTACGATGTTTAAAGTTGTGCTTGAAGATGGACGAGAAGTATTGGCTCATTTAGCTGGAAAATTGAGAATACATTATATAAAAATTTTACCGGGTGATTATGTCCTTATGGAATTTAGCCCTTATGATGAAAATAAGGGACGAATCACTCAAAGGTTGTAAATAAAAAAATGAAAGTTAGATCGTCAGTAAAAAAAATTTGTATACAATGCAAAATAATCCGACGCAAAGGAAGGATTTGTGTTGTTTGCAAAAATCCAAAACATAAACAAAGACAAGGATAATCTATGCCAAGAATTGCCGGGATTGACATCCCAGAAAACAAAAATATAAATATCGCTTTAACCTATATATATGGTATAGGTAATTCAATGAGTGAAAAAATATTGAAGGAAGCGAAGATAGATGTTGCCGTGAAATCTGGAAAATTGAGCGCAGATGAAGTTAACAGATTAAGAGATATTATTGAAAAGCGATATCAAGTAGAAGGTGCCTTGCGTCAATCGAAGATAATGAATATTAAAAGACTGAAAGAAATCAAGTGTTACAGAGGTGTGCGTCATATCAAGGGGTTGCCAGTGCGTGGGCAAAGAACCAAGACAAACACTAGGACGATCCGTGGCAATGTCAGAAAGACCATGGGAAGCGGAAGACGAGCAGTTGATAAAACATAATAAATAAAATGGGAAAGAAAAAAGTCATTGCACAAACAGTCGAAGAAACGCTTAAGGAAGAGCAGGCTTTGACGACTGCGCAAAAGAAGGCCAGTGAAAAAGCGCCAGAAAAAAATGTTGTTGGTTCTACAGGCCAAGTGCATATTAAATCAACTTATAATAATACAATCATTTCTGTGGCTGACGCACAGGGTAATGTTATTATATGGTCTTCAGCCGGGTCATTGGGGTTTAGGGGTCCAAAAAAAGCGACTCCATATGCGGCTACAAAGATTGTTGAAACTGTTTTTGAAAAAATGAAAAAGAATCCGTTAAAGAGAGTTAGCATATTCGTAAAAGGTATCGGAACTGGTCGTGAATCAGCTATTAGAGCGATTGCCGCTCAAGGAGTTGAGGTAATTGGTATAAAGGACTTAACTCCAGTACCACATAATGGATGTCGTCCACCTAAGGTTAGACGCGTTTAAATTTTAAAATCATGATAGACGCAAAGTGTAAAAAATGTAGACGGGCGGGAGAGAAACTTTTCTTAAAAGGAGAAAGGTGTTTTTCGTCAAAGTGCGCAATGGTGCGTAACTCATTGCCACCTGGCCCAAATATTAGAAAAAATCGACGTGGTGGTTTTTCGGAATACGGTAAGCAAATGAAAGAGAAGCAGAGGTTAAGAATATTTTATGGATTAAGAGAGAAACAATTTTCTAATTATGTGCATAAGGCACTAGCTAAAAAAGATGTTGATAAGAGTGAATTTTTAGTTAGAAATTTAGAGACAAGACTTGATAATGTAATTTATCGTTTGGGTCTTGCAAAATCTAGAGTGCAGGGCAGGCAAATTGTTAATCATGGGCACGTTTTAGTGAATGGCAAAAAAGTGAGTATACCGTCTTTTTCAGTAAAGCCGAATGATGTTATTGAACTAAAGCCTGCGTTTAAGGGTTCGCCACTAATTGAATCTCAGAAAGCGATGATAAAAAAAGTAAATCAGCCATCATGGTTGAATCTTGATAAAGAAACGTTTGAAGGAAAAGTTATTAATTATCCAGACCAAAATGATATGGAGGAATTGGGTCGAGTGCAGTCCATCCTTGAATTTTATTCACGCTAATTAATTTTAGCTAAAAAATAATTAAACATATGCAAAAAATTTCATTACCACAGACGCCAAAAGTAGTGCTAGAGGAAAATAATAGAGCGATTTTTGAAATCGAGGGCTGTTGGCCGGGATACGGTATCACCTTGGGCAATGCTCTACGACGCGCTCTTTTGTCATCCTTATCAGGCGCTGGAGTAACAGCTATAAAAATAGCTGGTGTTCAGCATGAATTTTCTGCTATACATGGTGTTTTGGAAAACGTTATAGATATAATTTTAAATTTAAAGAAGTTAAGGTTTCGATTACATAGCGATGAACCTCAAATTGTGAAAATCTCTGCAAAAGGAGAGAAAGAAATAACAGGAAAAGATTTAGAGTGTCCGTCGCAAGTAGAAATTGTTTCTAAAAATGCGTTAATTGCTACTATTACAGATAAAAAAGCGGTTTTTGAAGCGGAAATTGAAGTAAGTTCTGGTATAGGTTTCCTTGCAACTGAGCAACGAAAGGCAGAAAAGCTCGATATTGGGAGGATATTAGTAGATGGAATATTTACACCAATTAGAAAAGTGAACTTTGAAGTGACCAATATGCGTGTTGGTGATAGGACTGATTTTAATAAATTAACATTTGATATCGAAACTGATGGGTCAATAACTCCGCAGGAAGCATTTATGAAGGCTGGCGAGATTTTAGTGGAGCAATTTAGTGCGTTGGCGCAGGGATTTCAAATACAAGAGTCAAAGGAGTCAGAAGCGGAAAATAAAGATAAAGAAGCTGATGAAGAAATAGTCGATCCTGCTAAAATCAAGATAGAAGATATGAAATTGTCTAGCAGGACAATTGCTTCGTTGGAAAGCGCCGGGATAAAAACAGCGGCAGGTTTATCAAAAAAATCCGAATATAATTTACTTGAATTGAAAGGTATGGGGGAGAAAGGGCTAGTCGAGGTTAGGAAAGCATTGGAAAAAGTTAGCTTAACATTAAAAGAAAAATAATTATCATGGCTTACCATAAAAAACCGAGAAAATTTGGTAGAGTTAAAAACCAACGTAACGCTTTATTGGTTGGTTTGGCTTCAAATTTAATCATTTATGGTAAGATCAAGACAACTGTTTCAAGAGCCAAGGAAGTCCAAGGACTAGTTGAAAGAATGATAACTAAAACAAAACAGCCATCATTGGCGGGTACAAGGCATGTAGCTAAATACTTACCAAAAGTAGCTGTTGAAAAGCTTAATAAAATTGCTCCCAATTATGCTGAAAGAAAAGGTGGTTACACAAGGATAACAAGAGTTGGACAAAGAATCAATTCAGATGGCGCAATGCAGGCTATAATTGAACTTGTTTAAAAAATATGACCAAAGGTATCAAAAGAGAACAAATTAAAATAGACGCAGAAGGAAAAGTGCTTGGCCGATTATCGGTGGAAGTATCTAATATTTTACGTGGAAAAAATTTAGCCACCTTCGAGCCTCACAAAGATGATGGACCAGTTGTCTCTGTCTATAATATTTCAAAAATTAAAATTACTGGTGATAAATTAAAGCAAAAAGTATACTATCATCACAGTAATTATTTAGGTGGTATCAAAGAAACAAAGATGGAAGATTTGATGAAGAATCGTCCAGAAGAGGTTGTGAAAAGAGCTGTCTGGGGGATGTTGCCGAAGAATCGGTTAAGGGAGAGGATGATGACAAGATTAAAATTATTTGGAGGACAAATAAAATGATGGTAGAAACAAAAACAAAAGCTAAAATTAAAAAAGATAAAGATCCAGAAAAAGAAGTGGACGCCGTTGTTGACCCGAAGAAATATTGGGAAGCAGTAGGACGCCGTAAGAGCTCTGTCGCAAGAGTTAGATTATTTTCTGCTCGGCCATGGGAGGAAGAAGTTGGGCATATTGAGGTTAATGGGAAGCCCTATAAGAAATATTTTGTGCATTGGTTGCAGCAAAAAATTGTTGAAGATTCATTGGTGAAGTTGAAGTCACTAAATAGATTTGAGTTAACAGTAATGGTTTCTGGCGGCGGAATTAATTCTCAGGCGGAGGCGATTAGACACGGTATTGCACGAACTCTTGTTGAATTTAATGCTGATTTTAGAAAAAAGCTAAAAAGAGCTGGATATATTAAAAGGGACCCTAGAGAAAAAGAAAGAAAAAAACCAGGATTACGATCTGCTCGAAGGGCGCCTCAATGGGCAAAACGATAATTATAAAAATACCCCGCATGTTCGTGGGGTGTTTTTTGTTAGTATAACTAATTGAGTATTTGCTGTAAAAACAAATTTTTAATAATCGTGGATTTTAAAATATTATTTTCCGTGAAATACAGAGAGCCATTATTAAAATACAATTGAGCATTGTTACCCGAGATTTTTAGAAAATCATTGATATTTCTGTTACTTCTACCGTCAAGCTCAACCATCTTTATAGTATTTCCTATAACAAAAAAAATATGTTCATTGTCAACGGTTGACCACACGGCTTTGGTAATCGGCTCTCCGAATCGCGTGATAAGTTCATAGTCACCGCTTTCTTTATAGGGTTGGATTTCTGTCTTAGTCAGCCACATAACCCATAGTTCATTTTTTGTATAATATAAAATTTTTCTGTTATCAGTAGAAAATTCTGCATTTAAAGCATTGTTCGTAATTTTATTAAATGATTTGGATTCGGTATCAAACAAGTATAGTGTGTGAGACTCTGATAAAACAGCAATTGAGCTCTTATTTTTCGAAGTAATTATTTTGTAATCTCCGGTTTCTAGCAATGGCTGTACGCTGATTTGTGACTGTTGATTATTTTGAGGATTTACTTGATAAAGAATTTGGTTTGAGTCATTTACTAAATAATTTATTGTACTTGTTGTATAAAAATAATCTTCAATCTTAAATGACGGAGTTAGGTTTTGCTTAACTACTTTGATTATTGGTTCTTGGGCCAGCAATAAGATATTGACTGATTCTGTTATCTTGGCTGGATTTATCTGTAAATCTTTTGACCAGGTAGAATAGCCAGCTTTAGTAACTTTTAAATTGTATACTTTTGGTTTGAGACCCTTGATAAAATTAGGAGTTTTTTTATATAATTTATTATCAATTAAAATATTTGCATTTGAGGGGTAAGATTTAACATTAAAAATACCAGTTTTGATGAAAGATTTTGTCTGCCAATCAAAATTATAGCCAAAGGAGTAGGCTATAATAGGAGGGATTATCAGAATAAATATTAGAATAAAGCTATAAAGTATAATACGTCTGTGTGCTAAAGTCATAAGCAAATTATACATCTAAGCTTGACGTTTTAGCAATGTTTATAACAGTTAGTGTATGAAATAATCATAAATTAATTGCATTAAATCAAAATTTTCAATATGATATATTTATGTTCGGAAAATTAATTATTGATGGTGGGGGAAAATTAAGTGGAACTATCTCAGTGTGTGGAGCAAAAAATGCTGCTACGCCCATTTTGGCAGCAAGCTTGTTGACCAGTGAGCCGTGCGAAATCGATAATGTGCCTAAAATTGAAGACTTGTACAGGATGATTGAACTAATGCAATTACTCGGTGTTGAGGTTAGGTGGATTGGAAGAAATAAATTGTTGGTACATGCAAAAAAAATTGCTATAAAAGATATTAACAATGACATAGTTTGTAAAATGAGATCGTCAATTTTACTCTGGGGTGCGTTATGTGGCCGCGTAAAAAAATTTTCTATGAATAGACCGGGTGGTTGTATTATTGGAGCTAGAACAATTGCGCCTCACTTGGAAGCCTTTAGAACTTTGGGAGTCAAAGTCTTAGAATCGGAAAAAGGAATTAGTTTCAATTCATCAGAAATAAAGAGTACAGATTTAACGCTTAGTGAAATTTCTGTCACTGCAACAGAAAATGCGATACTAACCGCAGTACTTGCGCAGGGAGAAACAATTATTAGGTGTGCAGTCGTTGAGCCACACACTCAAGATTTATGCCATTTTTTAGTCAGTATGGGAGCAAAAATATCTGGGATTGGAAGTTCGGTATTGGTGATTAAAGGAGTAAAAAAATTATTAGGTTCTAATTATTCGTTGATTCCCGACCCAATAGAAATGGGTACGTTTATAGCTTTAGCAGGAGCTACAAAAAGTAATATTATAATTAGCAATGTTGTTATTGATTTCATCCCGATGGAAATGCAGAAGTTTCGTGAGGCGGGTTTAAAATTTGAATTTATTAATGTTAAAAAAAGTAGCTGGGGATATTCTCTCGGGAGCTTAGTGGTTAAGTGTCCAAATAAGTTGAAAGCGATAGCAAAAGTTCATAATATGCCTTTCCCTGGTTTTGCCGCTGATAATTTGCCACCTTTTGCAGTCATGGCGACCCAAGCTGAAGGAGAAACATTAATTTACGACTGGATGTATGAAGGTAGAATGAATTATTTGCTAGAGTTGCAAAAGATGTGTGCTCACGTTAAGATATTGAATCAGCATGAGTCAATAATTACTGGTCCTGTTGATCTAAAAGCGATGGAAATTACAAGTTTTGACTTGCGAGCTGGTGCTAGTTTGTTAATAGCAGCATTGGTGGCGAAAGGGAAATCTGAAATATCAGATATTTATCAAATAGACCGAGGTTATGAAGAAATAGAGAAAAGGTTGGTTAATTTAGGAGCTAAAATAAATAGAATATGAGATTTGCAAAAAAAATTGGTATTGATTTAGGTACGGCAAATACATTAGTGTATTTGCCAAAGAAGGGCGTTGTGGTTAATGAGCCCACGGTCGTGGCGATATCAATTCACGATAATAAGGTGTTAGCGGTAGGGTTTGAAGCCAAAGAAATGCTTGGGCGAACGCCAGATTCAATAGTCGCCTCGCGGCCAATGAGAGATGGCGTAATCGCTGACTATAGAACAACGGAGGCAATGCTCCGTTATTTTATTTCGAAAGCGCTTGGGCCTGTAAGATTATTTAGACCAGAAGTGATGGTTGCCGTTCCTGCGGGTATAACATCTACCGAGCGCAGAGCTGTAATTGAGGCCTCTATGAAAGCAGGCGCAAAAGCTACGTATTTAGTAAAGGAACCTGTTTTGGCGGCTATTGGGGCAGGTATACCTATTAATGAGGCATCGGGAAATATGATAATAGATATTGGTGGGGGCACAGCTGAAGTTGCTATAATTTCTTTGGGTGGGATTGTTGCGTGTGCATCGGCGCGCGTCGGTGGAAATAAGTTTGATCAGGCGATAGCCGAGTATATCAGGAAAAAATATAGCTTAGCAATTGGTGAGAGAACAGCTGAGGATATAAAAATTTCAGTAGGTTCGGCACTCCCAGTCAAGGAACAGCTAGAAATTTCGGTAAGGGGCAGAGATTTGATTACTGGGCTTCCTAAAAATATTGAAATAAAAACTAATGAAGTTGCAGAAGCCATAGACGATCAGTTGCACGAGATATTGCAAACGATTAAGTTGGTGTTGCAAGAAGCGCCACCTGAACTTTCTGCTGACGTTATGGATAAAGGAATGGTTTTGTCAGGTGGGTCTGGCTTACTGCGAAATTTAGACCAACTGATTACAGAAAGTACCGGTGTCCCTTGTTATATGGCAGAAGAGGCAATGTTGTGCGTTGCAAAAGGTGCAGGAATTGCGCTTGAACACCTAGATGTATATAAGCGTAGTATAATGGCAAAAAAATAAACATTATGATAATTGGGATTAATGCAGCAGCAGCTTTTAAGCAACCACGAACCGGAGTGGAAGAATATTGCTACCAAATAATTAAACATATGGCGATGCTCGAAGAATCTAAAAAGCATCGTTTTGTTTTATATGTTCCTAAAAAAATAAAAGTTTCTCCACAGTGGGACTTACCCAATCATTTTGAAATTAAATATTTAGATTTTCCAGTCGCTTGGACACAAGGAAGATTGGCAATTGAAATGTTTAAGAATATGCCTAATGTTCTGTTTATCCCAGTGCATGTATTACCATTAGTTCATCCGTTCGCTTCGGTAGTTACGATTCATGGACTAGAATATGAATATCATCCAGATATGTATTCTTCTAAACAAGTTAAGTATTTAAGATGGGCAACAAAGTATGCTGCTGAAAAAGCGAGGTCAATTATTGCAGTTTCAAAAACTACCAAAAATGATTTGGTAAAACTTTATAACATTAATCCGGAAAAGATTATGGTAATTCAACACGGGGTTGATCACCCAGGAAAATTACCCAGGGGGGAGAAGGGTTATAAATATTTATTTTATATAGGGCGTATTGAAGAAAAAAAAGGTCTTAAAATATTAATTGCAGCATTTAATATTTTAAAAGAGAAATATCGAGTTCCTCATAAATTGATATTAGCTGGTCCAGATGGGTTTGGTAGCGAGGTAATTAAAAAAACAGCAAACTTATCGGCATATTTCAAGGATATTTTTTTCCCAGGGTATTTGGACGAAGAGGAAAAGATATTCACTTTACGGAACGCTTCTGTTTTTGTATGGCCATCAATGCGGGAGGGTTTTGGTATGCCACTCCTTGAAGCTATGGCGTGGGGTGTGCCCATTGTCGCATCAAAAATATCAATAAATGAGGAAGTTACTGGCAACGCTGCACTATTTTTTGATCTACCGAGTGAATCTGATTTAGCTGGTAAAATAAACAGAGTTATTAAGAGCGATGAATTAGCTAGGGAGTTAATAAAATCAGGGCGGATGCAAGTTAAGAAGTACAGTTGGCAGAGAGCATCGAAAAAAACATTGAAATTATTAACAGAGCTTTAATGAAAGTTGCTATTGTCCACGAATTTTTGACTCGTTTTGGAGGGGCCGAGCAGGTGTTAAAAAATATATCAGAGCTGTTTCCAAGCGCTCCGATATATGTTCTTTTAGCGGACGAAAGTATAGTTAAGAAATATTTTTGTAATCGAGATGTTAGGCCATCGGCGTTACAAAAATTACCTACTTGGTTGAGAAATAGATACAATTGGTTAGCAGTATTTATGCCATCAATTGTAGAAACATGGGATTTGTCAGAATATGATTTAGTTATTTCTTCGTCATCGGCATTTTCGAAAGGTGTGGTTGTTAGAACAAATACTGTGCATATTTCATATTGTCACGCGCCAATGAGATACGCATGGGATTATCGTAACCAATACTTGGATGATTTATCAGTTGGCTTTGTGCGAAGAAAATTAGCGAAGGCATTACTTCATTATTTTAGAATTTGGGATCGTAGTGCCAGCGATAGGGTAGATTTTTTTATAGCTAATTCAAAAGCAACACAGAATAAAATTAAAAAATATTATCAACGAGAGTCAGAATTAATTTATCCACCAGTATCAACGCTTGGTGCAGTCGATGTCAATATTTCATTAAATAAATTTTTTTTGGTAGTTTCTCAATTAACGCCATACAAAAGAATTGACCTTGCTATTACAACATTTAATCGTTCTAATCTAAAATTAATAATTATTGGAGATGGTCCGGATAAAAAAAGATTAGAGAAAATGGCAAGTTCAAATATAGAAATATTGGGTTGGCAGTCCGATCAGGATGTAGCAAAATATTTTCGAGATTGTTACGCTTATCTAATGCCAGGCGAAGAAGACTTTGGGATATCAGCTATTGAAGCCATGACATATGGCAAGCCAGTGCTGGCGTATGGTCAGGGCGGAGCTACAGAAACCGTTTTATCTGGTATTAATGGAGAACTCTTTAGTGAACAAAAGCCTGAAATTTTGGCAGATGGGCTTAGAAGACTAATGAATAATTACGCCAACTATAGTCCATTGGTTATTCGTAAATGGTCTGAAAAGTTTTCAAAGGATCGGTTTAAAAATAGCCTTGAAGAATATATAAATTCTAAAGTAACAAGTAAGTAATTATAATGATAATAGGTCATCAGTTAATATTAAAAACGTTCAAAAGATTGCACAGCCAAAATAGTTTGGCTCATGCATATTTGTTTGTGGGCCCAGCTCAAGTCGGGAAAGCAACTGTTGCTCTGAAAATTGCTGAAATAATACAAGGGGTCGAGAATGATAATCAAGATATGTTGGTCATATCCTCCCAACCAAGAGAAGCGGAGGGTGGCAAAGAGGCAGGTGTAACAATTAAGCAAATTAGGAGTATGCAGCATTTTTTAAGTTTATCGGTATTTCAGGCTAAATTTAAGGTAGTCATTATCGACGGCATTGATACACTAAATCGTGATGCGACAACATCATTATTAAAAACTTTGGAAGAGCCTCCGCCAAATTCAATCATTATTTGCATCTCGTCACATTACGAAAAGATTTTACCGACTATTACTTCTCGCTGTCAGGTTATCCGATTCGGGCTAGTCAAGGAAAGTTTTATTGAAATTTTCGTATCAAATAATTCGCCACGTTTAGCAAAACGTCTTTCTAGATTAGCAAGTGGGCGTCCAGGGGTGGCAATTAACTTTTTAATAAACACTAAACTTATTAAAGATTACGAACTTATTTTAAAAAAATTAATTGAAATAGAAGATGCGGAAATTTATGAAAAATTATTATTTGCCAAAAAGATTAGTGAAAATTATGTAAAATTTCAGGAAATGCTGACTTATTGGCAGTTGCTATTGAGAGACAAGATGCTAGCGCAAATTGGTTGCGGGGACTTGTCTATCAACGAGGTGATGAAAAAAAATGGTAAATATGATATTATTAAGTTAAGTGAGCTTTTACGTAATGCGCAAGAGCTTGTGACAGGTATGCAAAACCCGAGCTTTAACTTGAGGCTTGCATTAGAAAATTTTTTATTACAATTATGAGCTTAAAAGAAATAATAACTAAGGAAAGAGTGGCTTATTTATTAATTTTCCCTTTTTCACTTTTTAGCTGGTTTTTCTCACCTGCTGATCTTGGTATGTATAGATCAAATGATGCAGGTAATTCGTGGCAAGCCAAAATAGCAGTAAATAGAGGAGTGAGTATTTCATCGGTAAGTGTTTTGTCTGTTGCAATAGATCCTATAAATTCAAGAACTGTATACGTTGGCACTCGAGGCAGAGGGTTATATAAAAGTCAAGATGGCGGGGAACATTGGTATCAAGTTAAGGATATGGCTGGGCAATTAGCAATGAATGCTAATATTTATAAGATTATTATTGATCCCGATAATACTAATAATGTTTATTTGGGAACCTATCAAAATCGTAGAGGTAGATTTTTTAGATCAGTGGACGGTGGTCAAAGCTTTCGGGAAACCTACGTCGTATCAGATGACAAATATGCAATTTTTGCAGTTGAAATAGATCCGATTAATACGTCCACCGTTTATATGGGTACAGCACAAGGAGGTCTTTTGAAAAGCGTTAATGGAGGACAAAGTTGGCGTGTTATAAAATGGTTTGGTGATGTGATAGCCGATATCAAAACGGATCCACGTAATACGTCAATTATTTATGTTGCTACTTATAACCACGGTATATATAAAACTTATAATCGCGGAGCGTCTTGGGTTTCGTTGGAAGACAGAACTAGTGAGTTTCAAGAGGCTAATGAATTAGAACAAATTATTATGGATCCGGAAGCTCCTAATACTCTATATCTAGCTACTACTTATGGTTTATTGAAGTCATATGATGGCGGAGATAATTGGCAATCTGTAGAAATTATAATACCTGAAAGATCCTTGCCTATATTATCAGTTGCAGTTAGCTTTATTAACTCGAAATTAATTTATTACAGTGCTGGTAGTGCAATTTATAAAAGCACCAACGGGGGTGTCGATTGGTCAGTAGATTCGTTACCCTCAACTAGAAATGCAAAAGTAATAGCTTTTGATCCAACTGACCCCGATATAATGTTTATCGGAATGCACAAATAATTTAAAACTATAAATAAAAAAACATGTATAAAACCTTTCTAGATAATTTAAAAAAAGATTTAGATAAAGCAATGAAGCATTTTAAATTGGAGGTTGGCTCATTGCATACGGGGGGAGCTACTCCAGCCATATTAGAAGATGTGGCCGTGTTGGCATATGGGAGTAGTATGCCTCTTAAGCAATTAGCAGTTATCACGACAGCTGAAGCGAGAGTGTTATCGGTACAGCCGTGGGATAGAACTGTTTTAAGAGATATTGAAAAAGCGATTAGAAATCAAAAGCCTAATTTGTCACCTTCGGTAAGTGGTGATATAGTTCGAGTTGTAGTTCCAGGCCTTAATGAAGAGCAAAGAAAATCAATGGTGAAGATGTTAGGCCAAAAAGCTGAGGAGTCAAGAATCGTTATTCGTAGAAATAGAGAGGACGCTTGGAAAAATATTCAAAGTTTAGAAAAAGAGAAGCAACTACGTGAAGATGATAAGTTTAGGGCCAAAGACGAGTTACAAAAAATAGTTGATGATTATAATGATAAAATTGAATCTTTTGTGTCTGCTAAAGAAAAAGAAATAATGACGATATGATTCTTTCTACGATTATTATTTTTATATTAGTTTTGGGGTTATTGGTTTTTGTGCACGAGCTTGGTCATTTTATAACCGCAAAAAGATCTGGTATTAATGTTGAAGAGTTTGGTTTTGGTTTGCCTCCTAGGCTTTTTGGCGTGAAAAGAGGTGAAACAATCTATTCATTGAATTTATTGCCAATAGGTGGATTCGTAAAGATATTTGGAGAAAATGGAGAGGAGAAAACAGACGAAAGAAGCTTTTCCGCTAAATCAATTTTGTGCCGTGCTAAAATTCTAGCGTCTGGCGTTTTTATGAATTACTTGTTAGCTGTAATTTTATTTAGCGTTGCTTTTACTGTGGGGCTACCAGCAATCGTGGAAGATGGTAGTGGATATGTAAAAGATGCGAGGATACAAATAACGCAGGTTGTTTCTAATTCACCTGCACAAAAATCTGGTATTGCCATAGGTGATCAAATAGTCAGTTTAAGTGTCGGTGGCAGCCAAGAATTAGTGGAGGTTAAAGAAATCATAGATGTACAAAAAATGGTATCAAAAAATGTTGGTAAGGAAGTGAATGTTACAATAAAACGAGGTGACAAGACTTTTGTTTTGGATACAATACCACGTGAGAACCCTCCAGAAGGCGAAGTAGCGTTAGGTATTGTTTTGGCAAAAACAGCTTTGGTATCTTACCCGTGGTATGAATCGCTTTGGCGTGGTTTTCTATTCTCTATAACGCTGACATGGGAAATGATTTCGGCCTTATTCATTTTGGCAAGTAATTTTTTCAGAGGCAGTAGCGGTGGATTCGAGGTGGCCGGGCCTGTTGGAATCTATCAACTAACTGGACAGATGAGTCAACTCGGTATAAATTATTTAATTCATTTCGTAGCATTTTTAAATCTGAATTTGGCAATTGTTAATATTTTGCCTTTCCCTGCACTTGATGGCGGGAGATTGCTGTTTCTATTGATAGAAAAAATTAAAGGAAAGCCGATAAATCAAAAGTCTGAAAGGTTGGCCAACAGTATAGGTTTAGCGCTTTTGGTGCTACTTATGGTGTTTATAACTTATAAAGATATAATTAGATTTTTTTAAATATGAAACAATCACGACTATTTACTAAGACACGTAAGGAAGCCCCGAGTGATGAAACTTCGAAGAATTCACAGCTTTTAATTAAGGCCGGGTTTATCCATAAAGAGTTCGCCGGAGTATATTCAATTTTGCCCTTAGGCCTTATCGTAATAAATAAAATTAAGAAAATTGTTTCTGAGGAGATGGAAAAATTAGGGTCAAAAGAACTAATAATGTCTACTATACAAAATAAGTCATTGTGGGAGATGACCGGTAGGTGGAGTGATGAGAAAGTTGATATTTGGTTTAAATCAAAATTAAAAAATGGGAGTGATATTGGCTTTGGCTGGTCACATGAGGAGCCGATAACAAATATGATGAAATATCATATTTCGAGTTATAATGATTTGCCAATCTTTGTTCATCAATTTCAAACGAAATTAAGAAATGAGACAAGAGCTAAAAGTGGGATGTTGCGAGGTAGGGAATTTGTTATGAAAGACATGTATTCTTATACGGATAGTGAGCAAACTCATATGGATTTTTACAATCAAGCAACTGATAGCTATATGAAGGTGTTTGAAAGGGTGGGGCTGGGTGACATTACTTATATTACATCGGCGTCAGGGGGATTTTTTACAGATAAATTTAGTCACGAATTCCAGACTATTTGTGATGCGGGAGAAGATAATGTGTATATCCACAAAACGGATAAAATAGCGCTTAATGAAGAAATATTTAATGACGAAACATTAAATAAAATGGGTTATAAAAAGGGTGACTTTCAAATGCAGAAGACTGCTGAAGTTGGAAATATATTTACATTTGGGACAAAAAAATGTGAAGAAATGGGAGTCTTTTTTAATGATAGAAATGGAAATAAAGTGCCGGTATTTTTAGGTTCTTACGGTATTGGCATTACACGTCTTATGGGAGTTATTGTAGAAATTTTTGCTGATGATAAAGGCATGAATTGGCCGAAAGAAGTTGCACCATTTGCCGTGCATTTAATCAGGTTGGGAGATAATGAGGATGCAATTATTTCCGCTGATAAGCTCTACGAAGATTTGAAAGCAAAAGGAATAGAAATTTTGTATGACGATAGGGATTTACGTCCAGGAGAAAAATTTGCAGACGCTGATTTAATCGGGATACCTTATCGTTTAGTGGTAAGCGATAAAACAGTAGTTCAGAATAAAGTTGAAATAAAAAGACGCGATAGTGAGCAAAATAAACTAATTGATATAGATAAAGTCTATCAGGAGGTAGGCGAAACTAAATGTTAGGTAAAATATTTGGAACATTTTCAAAAGATATTGGAATCGATTTGGGGACTGCCAATACCTTAGTGTATGTTAAGGGTAAAGGAATTATAATCAATGAGCCTTCAGTGGTTGCAGTTAACCAAAAGACTGGACAAGTTTTGGCGATAGGGCAAGAAGCGAAAAGAATGGTTGGCAGAACTCCTTCTCATATTGTAGCTACAAGGCCATTGGTTGAGGGTGTTATTTCTGATTTTGAAGTTACCGAGCAAATGTTGCGATATTTTATAAATAAAGTGCATAAGGAAACTTTTGCTTTAATGCCAAGGCCAAGAGTGGTGGTGGGAATTCCTTCCGGAGTAACCGAGGTAGAAAGACGAGCGGTTGAAGATGCCACGAGAAATGCTGGTGCTAGAGAGGTATATTTGATTGAAGAGCCGATGGCGGCTGCGATTGGCTCGAGACTACCAATCCATGACCCAAGCGGCAATGTAATTGTAGATATTGGAGGAGGCACAACCGAAGTAGCGGTTATATCTTTGGGGGGCATTGTTGTCGCAAAAAGCTTGCGAATAGCTGGTGATAAATTAAACGAAGATATAATACAATATGCTAGAGATAATTTTAAATTATTGATCGGCGAAAAGACCGCAGAAGAAATAAAAATTGGAATTGGCTCTGCAATTGAGATGGGTGAAGAAACCGAAGCAGTGATGCGTGGGAGAGATCTTATTACAGGATTGCCTAAAGAAGTGGTGGTCACAGACACTCATGTTAGAGAAGCAATGGAGCGATCAAACAAATTGTTGGTAAATGCAATCAAAGATACTATTGAGCAAACTCCACCAGAATTGGTTGCAGACATAATGGAAAGAGGAATTATTTTAGCTGGTGGTGGAAGTTTATTGAGAGGTTTTGATAAGTTGATAGCGGAAAATACTAAAATTAAAGTTAGAGTGACTGAAGATCCGTTAACGGCAGTAGTGAGAGGATGTGGAGTTGTGCTAGAGGATGTGGACAAATTAAAAGAAGTATTATTGCCCAGCCATTTTGGTGATGCTTTGCGATTAAGAAAATAAATAAAATGAGCTTTTTTAAGTCAGCAAATTCATTTTCTGGTTATCGGGTTAAAAGAGATTCTCGGTTTTCAATTGATCCTGGTGAAATTTTATTGGACGCTAAACAGATTGAGGGTACTGAGGATAAGGGTAAAATTGAGAAAGCACTGGACCGCCGAAGTTTGGCGGCGCTTTTAATTATATGTTTAGTAATAATTGGTTCATTTATTGGGAGAACAGCTTATTTGGCTATAATTAATGGTTCTGACTATCAAGCAGTTGCAAATTTAAATAAAACAAAAACAAGTTTAATTAATGCTCCGAGGGGGACAATCTATGATAGGAATGGTCAGGCATTGGCAAAAAATATTGGTACTTACGATATATCTATTAATCCAATTAAATTTTTTAATCAATCAAACAATTTAGGTGAAATTGCAAAAAAAATGTCTGGTATAATAAATATCGAAGAGGATGAAATAAAGAAATTATTTGACATTGAAAAAAAAGATATAAATGAAAACGTAATAATTATTGAAAATATTGAAGAGGACAAAGCATTGGAATTGGAAGGTGCGCTGGAAGACATAAATGGTATTGAGGTTGATAGAAATTATTTAAGGGAATATCCGCTTGGTGCAGCGTCGGCTCAAGCTTTGGGATATGTTGGGCTTATGAATAAGTCGGATCAGGAAATTTACACAAAATATTTTTTGTCTGAAAAAGTTGGCAAAGCCGGCGTAGAAGTTAGATATGAAGATGTATTACATGGTGAAGTAGGTAAAAAGGAAACGGAAATTGACAGCAAGGGCAAAAAACAGAGATTGCAAAACTTATTGGAGCCTAAGCCTGGTAATAACTTAACTTTGACAATTGATTCAGATATTCAGAAGATAATGTATGATAGTTTAAAACAAGCCGTGGATAATCTTGGTTACGAATCTAAAAGAGCTGCTGGGATAGCTATGAATCCTAAAACTGGTAAAATTTTAGCAATGGTTAGTTTGCCAAGCTTTGACCCAAATTTATTTTCGGCTTCAGGTAATGGTAAAGAGATCTCTAAATTATTAAATAATACCGAGCAACCGTTTTTGAATCGATCAATATCTGGGTTGTATGTACCTGGCTCTACAGTAAAAATTATGGTGGGAGCAGCTGGTCTGCAAGAAAAATTAATTACCACGAAAACCTCAATAATAGATTCCGGGTCAATTAATGTTCCGAGTATATATGACCCCAACATAATATATACGTTTAGAGATTGGGCAGTTCATGGGAAAACAGATTTATTTAAGGCGATTGCGGAGTCGTGCAACATATTCTTTTATGCTGTTGGAGGAGGTTATGGTAATATAAATGGACTAGGAGTTGAAAATATGGGCAAGTATTTTGCTTCGTTTGGCTTAGGGGAAAAGACAGGCATAGATTTATACGGAGAGAAAGAGGGTCTCATCCCAACACCAGCATGGAAGGAGGAAGCCAAGAAGGAAGACTGGTATTTAGGAGACACTTATCATATGGCAATTGGTCAAGGGGATTTATTAGTGACACCGATTCAAATGGCTGTGGCAACCTCTGCAATTGTTAATGGTGGTAAGGTAGTCCGACCTTATATTGTTGACAAAATTACCGATAGCAACGACAATATGTTAAGTGAAACAGAACCAACGTTAATTAGTCGGGTTCCTGTAGACCAAGATAATTTAACGAGTATCAAAAAGGCAATGCGTGAAATGATTGTAAACGGCACTGGTTCTGCTTTAAAGGATCTGCCAATTTCCGTCGCCGCTAAAACAGGCAGTGCACAGTATTCTACGAAAACTGAGAAAACTAGAACTTGGTTTACGGGGTTTGCCCCTTACGAAGATCCGCAAATTGTGTTAACATTAATCGTAGAAGAAAGTATGATGGGTCGAGCTTCAGTTATGCCCGTAGCAAAGTCAATATTTCAATATTTTAATGATAATAATAAATAAATATAAATAATAAATGATCCGCCTTTTTGGCGGTGAATTTTTAAATAAAAAAATGAATCCACGTTATATTAGTTTGGAAGGTTTGGAGCAATTAAAGACAGAAGTAGAAAATTACAAGATGAAAAGGCAAGAGATAGCTAAACGTTTAGAAGAAGCCAAGTCCTTGGGCGATCTATCAGAGAACACCGAATATATGCAAGCACGGGAGGCGCAGTCCTTCAATGAAGGAAAAATCCAGGATCTAGAAAATATCATCAAAGAAGCGGTTGTTATAGATAAAAGTACAACGCAAAAAGGCATAGTTCAGGTCGGCTCCACTGTTAAATTTATAGTAAATGGTGAGCGAGAAGTAGTTTATATGATCGTTGGTTCAGAAGAGTCTAACCCATTGGAAGGTAAGGTTTCTAATTCGTCACCAATCGGGCAGGCTTGTTTAGGAAAAAAGAAAGGCGAAAGTTTTGAAGTGCAAACACCGCAAAAAAGAGTTAAGTATAAAATTGTAGACATAAGTTAATGAGTCTAGAGAAAATAAAACAAGATAGAATAAATAAACTGGAGGCGATTAGAAAGTCCGGCATAAATCCCTATCCATCAAAAAGCGATAGAGATTTTTTAATCAGTCAAGCGATAGAACAATTTAATAAATTGTCGGGGGAAAAGAAAAAAGTCACTTTAGCAGGCAGAATAATTGCTAAACGTGAACATGGCGGTTCAACTTTTTGCAACATAAAAGATATCTCAGGTCAAATTCAGATTTATTTTAAAGAAGACTCGCTCGGGCAAGAACAGTATAGCTTCTTTTTAACAAATTTTGATATTGGAGATTTCGTGGAAGCTGCAGGGATATTATTCGAAACAAAGAAAGGTGAGAAAACGCTTCAGGTTTCTAGTTATAAAATTTTAGCTAAAACAATTAATCAGTTGCCTGAAAAATGGAGTGGGCTTCAAGATGTAGAAGAACGACTTCGAAGAAGATATTTGGATTTACTTTCAAATGAGAAAGTTATGGAACGCTTTATACTGAGGGCAAAAATTATTAAGGCAATACGTAACTATTTAGAGGTTAATGATTTTATGGAAGTTGAAACACCTATATTGCAGTCGCTTTACGGAGGAGCTGCAGCAAGACCGTTTAAAACACATTTGAATGCGTTGGATATGGACTTGTATTTAAGAATAGCACCTGAACTTTATTTGAAACGTCTGTTGGTCGGTGGGTTTGAAAAAATTTATGAGATTGGACGATGTTTCAGAAACGAGGGGATGGATGCTACTCATAACCCGGACTTTACCATGCTAGAGTTTTATTGGGCATATGCCGATTACGAGATGTTAATGAATTTTACAGAAACAATGTTTGCTAGTATCTCAAACGAAGTTTTCGGGAGTGAAAAGGTTAAATGTGGAGAAAATGAAATAGATTTTAATGGGCCATATGAAAAGATTAGCATGCGTGATTTAATATTAAAGTTTGCCAAAATTGACATAGATAAAACTAGTGATAACGATTTATTGGAAAAAATAAAAGAAATAGACGGAGATATAGAAAAAGAAATGCCAAGGTGTAAAATGATTGATGAAATTTACAAAACCGCATGCCGTTCTAAATTAATTAATCCAACTTTTGTTATAAACCATCCTCTTGAAATGAATCCGTTGGCTAAATCTTTGGAGACAGAGCCAGAAAAAGCAGCCAGATTTCAATTAATTGTTGGAGGCATGGAATTAACAAATGCATTTTCAGAGTTGAACGACTCTAAAGAACAGGAGAGACGCATGAAAGCGCAGGATCGACATAAAGATAATGATGAAGCGATGCCTTATGATAAGGATTTTATAGAAGCGTTGGAATATGGCATGCCACCGACGGCCGGATTTGGTATGGGGATTGATAGGCTAGTATCGTTACTTACTGGAGCCCCAAGTTTGCGTGAGTCAATCTTATTCCCGACCATGAAGGATAAGTCTAAGTAGACGCTTACTTTAAAATTTAGTTGTAACAAATAGCGCAGATTGAACACTGCGTTTTTTGTTGCTAGATTCAGTAACGCCCCTTTTTCTTTAAAAAACTTTATGATAGAATAAATGCATATGATAGATATTAAAATTATTCGTGAAAATCCAGATAAAGTAAAAAAGGCCATGAAAGATAGGGGCAAGGATTTTGGTGTTGTTGACGAAGTTTTAAGAATAGATGAAGAGTATAAGAAATTGTTAATTGAGTTTGAGTCTTTAAAAGCAGAGCAGAACAAAGTTGGCAAAAAACCAAGCTTTGATGAACTGGAATCCTTGAAATCGTTAAAAATAAAATTAGGTGATCTCACGCCAAAATTAAATAAGTTAGAACTTGAAATCAAAAGTAGAATGGAGGAAATTCCTAATATTCAATTTGTTGATGTACCAGTTGGCGTTGATGAGTCGGCTAACAAGGAGGTCCGTCAGTGGGGCCAGAAACCCGAGTTTGATTTTGAGCCAAAAGATTATATGGAATTGGGGGAAGAGCTAGATGTAATTGATACAAAACGCGCGGTAAAAATTTCTGGTTCAAGATTCGGATTTCTAAAAGGCGAAGCCGTACTTATGGAGTTTAAATTAATAAATATGGCAGTTGATTTTTTAGTAAGTGAGGGATTCACCCCTATCTTGCCCCCTGTGATGGTTTCTGAAGAAACAATGAAACGAACAGGCCATCTAACAAAAAATGATGCTAGAGAAAAATATTTTTTGCCAGAAGATAATATGTTTTTAGTTGGCTCTAGTGAGCAATCAATTTTGCCAATGCATGCCGATGAAGTATTTGAAGAGACAAATTTACCTCGACGATATGTAGGTTTTTCTACTTGTTTTAGACGTGAGGCAGGAAGTTACGGAAAGGATACCAAAGGGATTTTGCGAGTTCATCAATTTGATAAAGTTGAAATGATTTCGTATGTAAAGCCAGAAGATTCTGAAGCAGAGTTAGATTATTTGGTTTCTTTGCAGGAGAATATAATTCAAAAACTAGGGCTTCATTATCGTATGGTTGCTAACTCAACTGGCGATATGGGGGTTACCGCTGCTCGGCAGTACGATATAGAGGTATGGATGCCGTCGCAAAATAAATATCGAGAAACTAATTCCGCGTCTAATTGCACGGATTATCAAACGCGCCGTCTTAATATTAAGTATAAAAATAAAGAAACTGGGAGAAATGAATTTGTGCATGCGTTAAATGCAACAGCGATGACTCAAAGGCCACTAATTGCCTTAATTGAAAATTATCAAACTAAAGATGGAAAAGTAAATTTTCCTAAGTTATGAGATTCTCAAAGGTGAACTCAAAATTTAGCCCTCAATATAAAGGCAAAAGAAGAAAATCGTTGAAGCAAAAGAAACTTTTCGAGTTGGTTAAAAACAAAATCATTATTTATATAGTTCTAACATCAATTATTTTAGGAGGGCTTGTTTATCTATTTGTATGCTCCGATGTATTTAAAATACGAGAATTTGAAGTCAGTGGAGCTCGCGAGAACATTAATAATTCTGTATTGAGTATAGCTAAAGATTATTCAGTAGAAAAAGTTGCCAAATTGATTGGAAGAGATAATTTTTGGTTTTTTTCGTTTAATCAATTGAAGGGTAAACTGTTTGATAAGTACCCTGTTTTGGAAAATGTGAAAGTAGGTCATAGTGGGTTACATAAAGTAACAATTGAGTTGCAAGAAAAATCGCCAGTTGCACTCTATTGCCAGGTTATAAAAAATTTGGGCAATATATCACGCTGCTTCTTTTTAGATAAAAAGGGGATAGCTTATTTATCAGCCCCTGAAATTGAAGGTGGAAAGTTGCCGATATTAAAGAGAAATAGTGATGGTGAAATTAAGATTGGTTCGTCAGTTATAGACCCAACTATTTTTCAAAAGGTTAATGATGTTTTAAATACCTTAGAGGCAAATTTACCAGAGGTAGAAGCTAAGGAGTTTATTCTCACGAATAATTTGGAGTTAGAATTGCGCACCAATGAAGCGTGGGTCGTATATTTTGATATTACTAGAGACTTAAAACAGCAGGTTCTTAATTTAAAGCAACTTTTAATTGAACAAATAAAAGATAAGCGCGCTTCAATAAGTTATATTGATTTACGTATTGAAGGCAGAGTTTATTATAAATAAATGTTTTATTCATTTCTAAAAAAGAACAAGTTTATTATTTTAATGATATCAGTATTGTCGCTTGCGGTTTTTTTCCGTTTTTGGCAGATTAGGTCATTGCCAGGTGGATTGTTTCCTGACGAAGCGGCAAATGGTATCGATGCAATAGATATTTTGCATGGAAAAATTGTGCCTTTTTTTGAGAGGGGTAATGGTCGCGAAGGGTTATTCTTCTACTTAGAGGCGTTCTCTATCTGGCTGTTTGGAGTTGGCGTGAGACAATTGCACATAGTTTCTGCAACAATAGGTATTTTGGAGGTGGTGGCCTTGTATCTTCTATCCAGGCGCATGTTTAATAAAAACATTGCAATTTTATCATCATTTTTTTTGGCAACATCTTATTGGCATATAGTATTGTCTCGCACTGGTTTCAGGGTAATCTTAGTACCTCTTTTTACTACTTTATCTTTGTATTTTTTAGTGCGCGTGTTTCAGTCTGATAATGTTAGAGAAGAAAAATGCTCGGCGATGATGGCAGGAATATTTTTTGGTGCTGGTTTTTACAGCTATATCTCCTATAGAATGTTACCGTTTGTTTTATTAGCTTTGTTAATTATATATTTATGGTCTAGATTCATGCGTAAAGAAAAAATAAAAATACTTCTTAGCCAATACATAAGAAGTTCCATTATTTTTACGATTAGTACTGTCATTGTTGTTGCTCCGCTAGGATATTATTTTTATTCGCATCCAGGCTCACTCCATGGTAGGACAGATCAGGTTTCGGTTTTTTCTCAAGAATTAAACAACGGAGACTTAGTGGGCACAGTGATTGACGTTGCACAAAAGACCGCTTTATCATTTTTTACTAGCGGAGATTTAAATTGGCGTCACAATGTATCGGGGCAACCATTTCTACCCATTTTATTAAGTCCGTTTTTTTTGATTGGATTGTTATATGCATCGTGGCGGTCAATTGGTTGTATTTTCTTAAAGCGTAGTGGATTGGTTTATGTTGCATTGTTGTTGTGGTTTTTTGCTATGCTGGCTCCCGAGCTAGCAACAGCTGAAGGCATACCACATGGTTTGCGCTTGGCAGGGGTTCTCCCTGTAGTGTTTATTTTTCCAGCGCTTATTATTGAAAGATTTTTTAATTGGCTAAAAGAAAATAAATTTATTAGTCAGCTTACAGCTACAATTATTGCTATAATATTTGTTTTTGGAGTTTTTTCAGAAAGCTATTTTCTGTATTTCAATTTTTACGCCAATTCGCCTGACGCATATTATGCGTATAGATCTGATTTAACTTCTGCCAGTTATTATTTAAATGAGCGCAATGATAAAGAAAACACTTTTCTATCTCTAGATGCTTTTTCTGTCCAGACAGTTGAATTTTTGACTTTTGATTATGAACAGCCATATCAACTAGTCTTACCAGAAAGATCTTTCGAAACAGTTCTTAAGCCTTATCAGCAAATAATTTTTACCCAATCCACTCTTTTTGATATAACAAAATTTGTTGAATACCACCCTGACGCAAAATTAGTAAAAAAAGAGTATAATAAATTTGGTGAACCTATAATGGCGGTTTATCAAGAATAAATTTATGAAAATATATATATTTTACTTATATAGCATCATCCTGATTGGGTTGGTTTTGCGTTTTTATAATCTTGTGGCTGTCTCGCTCTGGCATGATGAAGCTTTTTCGGCATTACTTATAAAATATCCGTGGGGAGAAATGATGCATCGGATTGCTGCGGATGTGCACCCACCATTTTATTATATTATTTTGCGATTTTGGAATTACATATTTGGTAGTTCACTGTTTTCGTTACGTTTCTTTTCATTGTTTTTTGGGATGCTAACAGTATGGATTTTATATGTATTTATAAAAAAGGCTTTTAATAGTGAGCGTTTAGCGTTGATTGCGTCTTTGTTGGTGGCAATAAATCCATTCCAGATACAGTTTTCGCAAGAAGCTCGCATGTATACACTGGGAGCTTTTTTAGTCATTCTTTCGTCTTGGCTATTGCTTAAAGCATTTGAGAAGAAAACTTATATATCTTGGGCAATCTATGGAGTGGTTGCTGGATTGGCTTTATTGACTCATTATTTTTTAATGTTTTCTGTCGCTGCACAGGGAGCTTTCGTCTTGATTTGGCTATTTAAGAAAGACTGGCGTCAAATGTACTTAATTGAAGCGATTAAAAAAATGATTGTTGGCTTTGGTGTGTCTGTGTTAGTTTTTTTACCATATCTACCTACCTTTATAAGACAATTTTCTCAAGTTCAGGATAGCTATTGGATCCCTAAGATGACTCCAGTTTCAATCCCAGCTACTTTGTGGAAAATGATTTCAGGTTGGGGATATTTGGTCGGCTCTAATTTTTTGTGGGGGTTTGCATTAGTTTTTGTCATCTTGTTTAGTATCGTATTATTTAAAAAATCTATCGGAGGTCAATCAAAGTGGTTTGTCATTGTATCTTTTGTTGTGCCGTTTTTATTGGCAATAGCCTTATCATTTAAGCGTTCATTATATTTAGATAGATATTTCATTTTTGCAGGTATTTTTTATATTGTGATTTGGGCTATGTTGCTTGACATATTAATAATCAAGTGGAAAAAAATTGCTTATGTTTTGTTGATTGGCATGATTATTAGCAGTGGCTTTTTTTATTTAAATAATTGGGCTAAGACTCGGGTTAGCGATAGACCTGGAATGGCAGGTGCCTCTCTGTATATCAATAATAATTATGAATCAGGTCAGAAAATACTTATCGGCTCGACTTTTGTTTATTTTACCTTTGAATATTATAACGAAACTGGAATTAGGCCATTACTTATTTCGCCAGGCACATATGATATTAATCAAATGTTTCATTTCTCTGGGAATGCATTGTTAAATAATTCTGACTTAGTGCCTAAATTACAAAATAAAGTGAGTGCTGGAGATAGTGTGTGGGTATTGTGGACGACTGGTTTTGGAGCGGTAAAACCAACTGTTCCAGAAAATTGGCAACAAACCGATGAGCAATGGTTTGATGACGTAAGAGATCGTGGTTGGATCGTAATTACGTTGTATCAAATAAATTAATTTCGTGATAAAATAAAGCCATGTCTGATCAATATCGAGAGCCAATCGAGAATGCTCCACTAGATTCAAGCGGTGGAGTTTCAAGTGTTGTCTCGAAAGAAGAGGAAATAAAACGTCTCGAAGCGCTTTGGAATAAAAAAAAAGCATCACTAAAAGTTGGGCATGAAGAGCTTCCAGCTGAAAAATTAGCCGAGGTTTACAGACAAGCCTCGCCCGCTAGTATTGCACTATCTTCTCAGAGCTCACAAGCGGTAGCAGTGGCTCCATACGATGTTGTGCAAGACGCTAAAGCGCTTAGGTCGCTCAATGAAGATCAACAGATTAAATCACTTGTGACAATTGCTTTTGAAAAAAATCTTGCTCATGCAGTAGCGGTAGCTAGAACATTGGATAATGCATATTTAATTGACCGTTTTCATGACGTGATCATCGATCAATTACGTCAGCAATTATTTGAAGCACATAAAGCAGATCAAATTTAATCATAATGGTAGAGATCCTAACAATTTTATATTTTTTTGCAGGTATCTTAGCTGTGATAATTATGGGCGTTTTGGTATGGATTTTTTGGGATAAAATGTTTGCAAATAAGTCTAGTGTAGATAGAGCGGTAAATATGAATTTGTATCATATATCATTGGCTAAAAAAACAGTTAAAGAATCAGCAGACGAACAGCACAAAGATGAAAAAAACATAATTGCCACGATGGAACAGCTTTATGCATCATTTGGGTATATGCATGAAAAAGGCGGTCAGATATATAAGTACGGTCAGCCATTTATTGCTCTTGAGATTGCTGTGTCAAATAGTGATGAAAAAATTTCTTTTTATATTTCAATTCCAATAAAATACGAGGAAGGTATCATCAAGCAAATTTATGGCTTTTTCCCCGATGCTTCAATTATTAAAATAGAAGATTATAACATTTTTAATCCTACAGGAGTTTCGCGGGGCAGTTATCTAATGCAGACAAAAACTTATGCATTACCGATAAAAACTTACAAGCATCTAGACATAGATCCGATTAATACTCTGGTAACAGCTATGAGCCAGCTCAAGGAAAAAGGTGAGGGGGCATCAATCCAAATAGTTGTTTCGCCAGCAGATAAAGGTGTTGGCCAACTTGGTGCAAAAATTGCACAAGAAATGGCCAAGGGAAACAATTACGACTTTGCGTTTATTAAATCAAGCAGGAGCAAGCTGTTTAAAAATTTTTTATTTTTTATTGATACAATAAAAGGACCTAATGAGAACAAGAATAATGAACCCAAGCCTGCGATCAGCGCACAACAGCAAGACATGGCTAAATTGTTAGATGAAAAAGCCAATAAGCCAGTTTTTGAGATCAATATAAGAATATTGGTCTCAGCTAATGATGTTATGAGGGCGGGTCAAATCTTGTCTCAAATAGAAAATTCTTTTACGCAATTTGGGTCACCAGGCAATAATGTCTTATCTCCAGTCCGCCCAGTTGGTAAAGCTTTGAGTGGTTTATTCTTTGATTATTCGTTTAGATTATTTAATAAAAAACAGTCGATGTTATTATCGACAGAAGAATTAACAAGTTTATTTCATTTTTATACTGGGTTTTTGGAGGCTCCAAAAATGGTTTTCTCTCGGTCAGCCAATGCTGCTCCACCAGCTGATTTACCAAGTGATGGCTTGGTAATCGGAAAAAATAATTACCGTGGGCAAGGCACCTTAGTAAGGTTAAGACGTGATGATAGACGCAGGCATTTATATATTATTGGGCAAACTGGTACTGGTAAGTCTGGCTTTATGAAAGAAATGTTGCGACAAGATATCATAAATGGTGAAGGAGTCTGTATCATTGACCCACACGGTGAGTTTGCAGAAAGCGCACTATCTTATGTTCCAAAGGAAAGAATGGATGACCTTATATATTTTGACCCTGGTAATCTTGATCGTCCAATAGGTCTTAATATGCTCGAATATGATCAGGCGCATCCTGAACAAAAAACTTTTATTATAAATGAACTTTTAAGTATTTTTGATAAGTTATATAATTTAAAAGAAACAGGTGGGCCAATGTTTGAACAGTATTTTAGAAATGCTTTGCACTTAGTTATGGATGACCCTGCATCTGGTTGCACTTTGATGAATGTTATGAGGGTTTTTACAGATACCGAGTACCGAGCATATAAATTATCAAAAACACTTAGTATAACTGTCAAAAATTTCTGGAAAGATCAAGCGGAAAAAGCTGGTGGTGATGCCGCACTCCAAAACATTGCTCCTTATATCGTTAGCAAATTCGACGTTTTTGTTACTAACGCTTATATGAGGCCAATTATTGGGCAAGAGCATAGCGCATTCAATTTCAGAGATGTTATGGACAACAAAAAGATTCTCCTAGTTAATTTGTCAAAAGGTAAGTTAGGGGATATTAATGCCAATTTATTGGGTTTAATTATTGTAGGGAAGATATTGATTTCAGCTTTATCGCGAGTTGATATACCAGATGAAAATCAGCGGAAAGATTTTTATCTGTATATTGACGAGTTTCAGAATTATTCATCCAATTCAATATCAACAATTTTGTCGGAAGCTCGTAAGTATCGTTTATCATTAATCATGGCGCATCAATTCATAGAACAATTAAATGATGATATTAAGGCATCAGTATTTGGTAACGTCGGTTCTTTAGTTTCGTTCAGAGTTAGCGCCGACGACGGTGAATTTTTATCAAAGCAATTTGCACCGACATTTACGCAAGCTGATTTAATTAACCAAGAGAATAGACATGCAACTGTTAAGCTTTTACTTAACGGAAAAACTTCACCCCCATTTGATATAAATACAATTGATTATCCACCTGGCAATGACGAGTTGGCTAAAAGTTTACGGGAGTATTCCGCATTAAAGTATGGCAAAGCACGAGATGTAATTGAAAATGAAATAAATATAAGTTTAACTAAAAAATATGGAGTTTAATCAATCACCTGCGATTCATTTTGGAAAAAAGGAAGCTATAATTAGTTTAGTAATAGGAGAATTGATAGCTTGGCTGGCTTGGCCAATTATATTGAACGTAGATAATTTTGAAGTAGTGAAAAATCTATTTTGGTTTGCGCCAATAGCGTTTCCAATTTTGGCATTAATCGGCTCATGGGTCGGATATTTCATTGGCCGAAAGGTTTTAGTAATTTATCAGTTAGTAAAGTTTTTTCAAGTGGGTCTTCTAAATACATTTTTAGATATAGGTGTTTTTAATGTTCTGATACTTCTATTAAATATATCGCAAGAAGATTATCGTTTCTCTTATTTTAAGAGTATTTCTTTCCTAACGGCTTCAACTAATAGTTACTTCTGGAATAGGTATTGGTCATTTTCCGAAAAGCGAGCTAATGGCGTGGATAAAAAAGCAGAGTTTGCTAAGTTCATTACGGTAAGCGTAATTGTTTTTATTGTAAATTTAGGCATTTCTACCTATATATTTAAAGTTTTTTCGCCGTCTTGGCTAAGTACAAAGGAGTGGGCAACAGTTAGTGCAATTTTTGGGGTCATATTTTCTATGATTGCGAATTTTGTTGGCTATAAGTTCATAGTATTTAAGGCTTGACGAATATAATCATTTATTATTTGGTTTTGTCAATAACCATGGGCCGATTTAGTCGGCCCTTTTATTTTTAGTTAATATGTCTTATGCTTTGTATATGGAACATCAAGTACTATATAGAAAATATCGTCCTAAATCATTTTCTGACCTATTCGGTCAAGCACATGTGATTAAGACGCTTTTGAATGCACTCAAATACGATAAGGTAGCACACGCTTATTTATTTACTGGCCCTCGAGGTACTGGTAAAACTACTATTGCACGTTTATTGGCAAAAGCCGTAAATTGCCAAAAATTAAAAAATGCTGAACCAGATAACAAATGTCCGGCTTGCATGCAAATTAACGAGGGTAAAGCGATGGATTTAATTGAGATTGATGCAGCTTCAAATAGAGGTATTGACGAAATTCGCCAGTTACGAGAAGGCGTAAAATTTAGTCCAGGGTTTTTAAAATATAAAGTTTTTATTATTGACGAAGTTCATCAGCTTACTAAAGAGGCATTTAATGCGCTTCTTAAAACGCTTGAGGAGCCACCAGCTCATGCAATATTTATATTAGCAACAACAGAAATACATAAAGTTCCCCAAACAATTATTTCTCGATGCCAACGCTTTGATTTTAAAAAATTGACTTTAAAAAATATAGTAGAAAAATTATCCCATATAGCTAAGTTAGAAAAAATTAAAATTGATAAGCCAGCCTTAGATTTAATAGCTCAATCTTCTGACGGCGCTTTAAGGGACGCGGAAAGTTTGTTGGGGCAGGTTATCGCGCTGGAAGATAAAAATATAACAGCCGAAGAGGTACAAACAATTTTAGGTATAGTAAGTGTTGAGGCAGTTATTGAGTTAGCCGATGATTTATTGAAAGCTGAAACGGCCAAAGCAATTCGACTGATAAATAAATTAGTAGATGAAGGGTATGATTTAGTAGAATTTTCTAAGTCAGCAGTAATTTGGCTTCGAAAAATGCTTATATTAAAAGTTGATGAAAAGTTGATTGATGTTGTTGGGAGAGATTTGACGGATGAGCAAAAAGAGACTATTTTAAGCCAAGGGAAATTAGTCAATGATATCTGGCTGATAAAGGCGATTAATTCGATTGGTATGGCTGGCAACGAAGCAAAATCTTCGGTATTGCCACAACTGCCATTTGAATTGTCATTTGTTGAATTATCAGAGAAGCTATAAATAAACGCAGTAATTGGTAGATGTTATTTAACAATTAAATAGGAGGAACTAAGCTATGCATAATCTTAATGTTGCCTTGTTGGAGCTTACCAAAAAGTGTAATTTAAAATGCAAACACTGTGGCACAGCATTTACTTCTAGTGGTAATTTTAAAGAATTATCGCTAAGTCAGTGGAAAAAGGTTTTACGTGACATTAAGGAGCTCGGAGGAGAAAAAGTTATATTTACAGGTGGCGAGCCAACCATAAAAAAGGATTTTGTCAGTATTATTAAAGAAATTATGCGCCTAGGTCTTAAGTATGCTTTTATCAGTAATGGTTTATTTATTGGCAGGGAAGTTTTTCAAGAAATCGTTAAGAATAAGCCATATACAGTTAGAGTTAGTATCGATGGTGATAAAGATTTGCATAATTACATTCGAGGGTGTGAGTCGAGCTTTCAGCAGTGCTTAGAATCAGTTGGGCATTTGCAGGCCCATAATATCCCGGTATGTATAGTTACAACTGTAAGTAAGTTAAATTGGACGGCTTTACCAGAAATCGCAAATCTTCTTAAAGTGAGTGGAGTCGAGGGATGGCAGATCCAGTTAGCATGGCCGTACGGCAAGGCGTTGGATAATCAAATTTGCTTTGATGAGAAAGATGATATCAACATGTTTGATAGTGTTTGCTCGCAAATAGTTGAGTTCAGAAGTCGCTCAAACGGTTTGCGAGTAGATGCAGCTGATTGCTTTGGTTATGCACCAAAGGGGTTGCTGAGAGATAGCGACTATACGGGTTGCTCGGCTGGAATATCTTCAGTGTCAATAGATGCATTTGGGAATGTTCTCCCTTGCTTATCAATGCAGTATGGTGTTCCCATAGAAAACATAAGCAGTCGCTCACTCACGAAAATCTGGGAATATTCATCAATTTTCGATTTTAATCGTTATTTCAAGCTTTCTGATACAGGTGAAAAATGCAAAAATTGTGATGAAATAAACATTTGCCAGGGTGGGTGCACTTCGCAGTCTTATGCGTACAGCAATAAACCACACAATATGCCTTTTTGTTTTTATAGGACAATAAACAATACGGAGGTGTGATATGAAAAAAAAGAGTAGCGACTTGCTCAAAAGATGTTTGGTTAAAACAGTTTTGCCGGGGGGAAAAAGAAGCGCAATTGTTATGTGATAGAATGCAGTCTCGAGAGCAGTGATTACGATGATTGCCTTTCCTTTTATGGCAAGCAAAACATTAGACACATTAGTCATATGAAAAATATTCTTAATAAAACAAAACGTTTGAACACTTTTTGCATATTGATTACAAAAGATATGAAAATATGTTTCGTGGTTAGGAAGGTGTTCACAGAATATGACGAGCATTCAAAGGAACTTTTTATTGAACCGAAGGACTTGGGTTTTTCAAAAATATTTTTTGAAAACACGGGTAGACTTCTAAAAGAAGGTATACTGAGTGCAATAAATGACAAAGTGATACCAAAAGAAGTTATCCCTTTTGACAAGCCAGACAACAAGCTCAGAAATAATCCCAGCAATGTACTGTTAAAATATGGTTTGATGGATTTGGGCAGTAAGTAAATTTGGCGGGCAACAAATGTTGCCCGCTTTTCAATTTGATTTATAGTGCAATAAATTGTATATTGTATAAATTAATCAGATTGGGGAGTCGCCAAGCGGTAAGGCAATGGCCTTTGAAGCCATCATTCGGGGGTTCGAATCCCTCCTCCCCAACAAGATTTCGTTTTTGCGGTTTTGGTCTGTTGAAGCCTCGGCGCTGCGCGCCTCGGCATTGCAGAAAGCCAGGATTTTCCAAGCGTTTTTGAAATTGAAAAAGAGAGTGCGGTCGGAAATTTGAAAGTTCGAACCAATCTTTTTGAGAAAATCCCGAATCCTTTCGGGATTTTCTTGTAAAGCGATATTT
>Ga0210057_1001708_pt1 | contig 32731 bp, 31 predicted proteins | sample CryGeyCG2114_010_2_FD_183968 | JGI IMG/M metagenome (GOLD analysis project Ga0210057, IMG submission 183968) | Groundwater microbial communities from aquifer - Crystal Geyser CG10_big_fil_rev_8/21/14_0.10 (SPAdes) (version 2) | ecosystem: Environmental > Aquatic > Deep subsurface > Groundwater ... | reverse complement strand
ATTAAATACAAACAAGTTGAGTTTATGTTAGACAAAGTCGGTCAGGAGTTTGATGTGGTTATTTCTGGGGTAACCGAGTGGGGTATGTATGTGGAAAATCCTGAAACAAAGGTTGAGGGGTTGGTGCGCATCAAAGATTTGGGTGATGACTTCTACAAATTAGATAAAAAAAATTACGCTATAATTGGGAAAAATTCCAAAAAGAAATTTTCCCTTGGCGATTCTCTCCGTGTCCGTCTCGTCTCTGCTAATCTTACCCGCAAAACTTTGGATTTCAAGTTGGTTTAAAGTTTGGGTTGGTCACTTTTCACTTTTCTGCAACCTCGCTTACACTAAAGTTTCGGACGGACAAGTGCAAATTTTTGGTGAATTTTTTTTGAACAGAAGTACAAGGTGCAACTGTAACAGTTTCTCCTGTTACTTGAGTTACAACAACATGAGGCCTTTTCCCATTTTGCATATGACCTATCGCACTTATATTTTCAATAAGCCAAACATCCCCTTTCTTTATGTTCTTATGTTCTATTTTTGGCATGAAGAATAATTTGTTGTTGTAGAGCAATTTTTTTCCAAAAATCTAAGCTAGTTGCAGGTTTTGTAGCTTGTTTTTTTTGATGATAGTAGTTTTCATATTTACATTTTATTACAGCAAATCTACTAGTTTTTACAATAAATTTATTTTGCTACGGCGACCGCTTCATCAAAAGCAATAGATAGCAAGCGAGAGCTACCGTCTCTGCCCATCGTGACGCCATAGATGACGCCGGCGCGAGACATTGTCTCGCGGTTGTGAGTAATAAGGATAAGTTGAGAGACTTTAGAAAGGGACTCAATCATATCGCCATATTTTTTGGAATTAGCTTCGTCGAGTGCGGCATCAGTTTCGTCTAAAATTATAAAAGGTGGCGGGTTGACTTGAGATAAAGCAAAAAGAAGAGCGATTGAAGTGAGAGCTCTTTCTCCACCAGAGAGCATTTCCAGCCCTCTGATTCTTTTTCGAGGCAACGATACTTCGATATCAATTCCAGTTTCAATCTTATTTTGTTCCTCAACTCCCATTTCGTTCTGTATTTCATCAGAGCTACGCAAGACAATCTCATCTTCAAGTTCAGAGATTATGCTTCTTTTTTTCTCACTTTTTACTATTTTGAGAAACGCATTACCTCCATCAAACATAAGTATAAAAAATTCTTGAAAAGTTTTATTTATTTTTTCTATACCTTCTTTAAATTCAATATCTAATTTTTCAATTAATTCTTTTATAAGAATTTCTAAAGAGTCTGCTGATTTTTTTAAATCTTCCAATTCTTTTTCTAAAAATTCGTCTCTTTCTATTGTTTCCTTATATTCTTTTATTATTTCTGCACTACTCCCACCGCCGAGCTCTTCTAGGCGTATTTTCATTTTTTCAAGTTCTCTTCGGCGCTGTTCTTGTTCTGCTCGTTCTTCTTCAAAGTTAAGGATTTCTTCATTTTCAAACCCTAAAATATCTGTCCCTAAAAGTACTCCCCCTTCTTGTATTTCCCTTTTCCAGTCTTCTTCTATTATTTTTATTCTTTTTATTTCTACCTCTAGTAAATTTAATTGGCCTCTAAACTCGCTTTGTTCGGAAGATATTTTAAACATAACTCTTTCTGCTTCTTGGCCAGAGTCCTTTTCTTTTTCTATAGACTCTTTTATTTTTTGATATTCAAAAGAAAATTTATTTAAATAAACATTACTTTGCTCTATTTTTTCTTCCAGGTCTATCTTTTTTTCTTCCAGATTATTATTTAAAGAAACCAATTCACTAAGATTTTTGTCATCAGATTTAATTCTGTGACTTTCAATAAAATCTCTAATTCTTTGAATTATTTTAGAGATTTCTCCAAATTCTGAAATTTCTTTTTCCAATTTTTCTATTTCTTTTAGTGGGACTGTTTTGTTGTCTTCTGATTTTCGGTCCGTTTCTATTTTTTGGATTATTTTTTGATTAGCATTTATCTCTCCTTCTATTTTGCCTATTTCTCTATACAGACTGTCTTTGTTTTGTCTTTCTTTCTCTATTTTATTTTCTATATTTAAAAGTTCTTCATTTTTTTGATCTTTATTTCTTGAGGTGTTTAATACTTCTTTAGCCTTTTCCATTGATTTGTCCAACTCTTCAAGTTTTTGAGTCAAAGGATTTTTACTATTGTCAATTTCTTTTTTAGATTTTTCTATATAAATTTTCTCTCTCTTTAAATATTCTCTATAAAATTTAGATAGTTTTAGTCTCAATTGTTCGGCTCTTTCTACTTTGTCTACTTGCTTTTTTAAAAAACGGAGATGGGGAGCTATTTCTCTTCGCAAGGATTCAACTTGTTTTATATTTTCTTCTGTTTTTAAAAGTTTTCTTTGACTTTCTTCTCTTTTATATTGGTAAACTTTAAGACCTAAGGCGTCTTCTATCATCTCTCTCCTTTCTTTAATATTTGCACTAAGTATCTTGTCAGCTTCTCCTTGAGATATTATATGATGTCCAGAAGCTCCAATGTGAGCTTCTGAAAGAAGTTCTATTACATCTTTAAGTCTAACCAAACTACTGTTTAAATAGTATTCGTTGCTCCCATCTCTATTGACTACTCTTTCTATTATTACCTCATCAAAATCAATATCAAATATATTTTTTGAATTATCAAAAACAAGTTTTACTCTAGATCTATTTGAACGAGCGGTTTCAGTTGATCCGTTCCAGATAAGGTCTTCACCCCTCTTACCACGCATAGATTTCATAGATTGCTCTCCTAATACAAAACGAAAAGCTTCGGTTATATTTGATTTACCGCTACCGTTTGGCCCAACTATGGATGTTACTCTTGATTTAAAATGTAATTCAGTTTTTTTGGCAAAAGATTTAAAGCCCGAAATTTCCAATGATTTAAGCATAGAAATATTTTATCATACAAAATAATATTTTATGTATAATAGTCTTTATGCTTCCTAAAAAATATAGAGATATAAAACGTAATTTGATTATCAAAAGATCTATAGCGGGTTTGGGTCTTTTTACTAAAGAATCTATAGAGCGCGGTGGTTTTGTTATTGAATATAAAGGGTCGATTCTAACAGAAAAAGAGGCTAATTTAAAAGGGGGTAAATATCTCTTTGAGACTAGTAAAAATCGTTTTATAGATGGTTCTAGTCGAAAAAATATTGCTAGATATATAAATCATTCATGTTTACCAAATTGTGAGATAGATATAAAAAGAGGACGTATTTATATTTTCACTAAAAGAAAAATAAAGTCTGGTGAAGAACTTTTTTATGATTATGACAAAGAATATTTTAATGAATTAATAAAACCATTTGGTTGTCAGTGTTTAAAGTGTAAGATTAAATAATTTAATTCCAATTTTTATTTTTTAAAGCTTTACGAGCCGCCGACTGTTCTGCGTCCTGTTTTGATTCACCATCGCCTTCGGAGACCAACTCTCCATCCAAAAATACACCAACAATAAATTTTTTGTCGTGGTCAGGGCCGATTTCTTTCATAGTTTTATAAGATGGAGTAATACTGACTATGTCTTGAGCTTTTTCTTGAAATTTACTTTTAGCATCTATCCAAAGCTCTTCTTCTACTATTTGTTCTGTTTTTGGAGTTATGTATTTTAATATAAAATCTCGTGCATTGTTGTATCCAGAATCTGTATAGATAGCTCCGATAATCGCTTCTAAAGCATTGGCTAAAATATATTGACGAGCACGACCCTCATCTTTAGCTTCACCACGAGAAAGCAATAAAAAGTCATTGACCTTGATTTCTCTGGCTACTTCGGCACATGTTTGAGCATTGACTAGTGCGCTTCGGATGGAAGTCAGGTCACCTTCATTTTTTTCTGGATATTTATTATAGAGAAAGTCTGTTGTAGCTAGTTCAAGAACAGCATCTCCTAAGAATTCTAAGCGTTCATTATGACCTCCTTTTAAATTTTTATTTTCATTCAAAAAAGAGCGATGAGTAAACGCTTGTTTTAATATACTTTGATCATTAAATTTTATTCCTATTTCGTTTTCAAACTCGCTAAAATATTTTTCTTTCATTTTTATTGTCTGCCAATCTATGAATGCACATTAATTTTACTAATTTCAGATTCGTAAGATTAGTGTAAATTAATAATTGGCGTTTTACTTAATTAATAAATTGATGGCCTTAGTTATTATAGGCAATATATCATCATAAAAATTTAAGTCCAAAATATCTGCTAATTTAAACCATCTGACATCATCTAATCCACCTTTCTTTTCTTTATTTTCTAGAGTCAATTCTTCATAAGGTGCTTCTGCCAAAAAGTATATAACGTGTTTTTCTAATTTACCTTTTTCTGGATGGAAGGTTTCGTAAGCATTTTCTCCTAATTTATCTTTGACTTTTATTTTTATTCCAAGTTCTTCTTTAGCTTCACGGACCAGACCTTCTTCTTGATTTTCGCCTTTTTCTAATTTTCCTTTGGTTAATGTCCAGTGTCCAAAAACATCGTGAACTAATGCTATATAAATTTCATCTTTTTCACGAGCATAAACAACCGCTCCGACTAAAGTTTCTTTGGTAGTTATTTTTTTGTTAATAGGACTTTTATCATCTTTACCTGGTTCGCCCATTTCTTTGTAGACAGCTCCTAAAACACCGTTTATAAATTTGCTACTAGTTTCTCCACCAAATTTTTTAGCCAACTCAATAGCTTCATTGATAGCTACTTTTGGAGGCACTTGTTCTCTGTCGGCAAACAAAAGTTCAAAAAGACCAATGCGCAAAATATTTCTATCTAAGATGGCAATTTTTTCAATAGGCCAGTCTGGAGCGGCTTTAGTAATGATGTTGTCAAGATCTCTTTGTTTACCTAAAACACCTTCTAGTAGATTTTTCATAAAATCTCCATTTTGAGCATCGGGTGCAAATTCGGTAGCATCTCTTTTAAGGATATCTTTGGGTTCAAGTTTTTGACCACCAAAATCCCACTCATAAAGAGTTTGAAGTACTGTTGATCTTGCAAGGTGCCTGTTTGCCATAAAATGTGAATTTCTAATTGACCTAATTATACTAATTAGTCTAAATAATTACCAATTCCCAAATCTCAATTTAGAAATTTGATATTAGAAATTATTTAGGTTAATTAGAAATTAGAATAATTAGGTTAATTTATTTTTTTGCTTGTTTGGCTTTTTCTTTGGCCTTGTTTTCTTTTTTGATAATCTTTGAATGGACATCCAATATTTGTTTGCCCTTATATTTGCCACAAACTTGGCAAACTAAATGAGGTGCTTTTGGACTACCACATTCTTTACACAAGTTTAAAGATTGAGTCGCCAAAGCATGATGACTCCTTCTATTTGCCGTATGGGCTCGTGTATGTCTCATCCTGATTACCATAGGTTTATATTAATATATTTTACAAAATAAGGCAATATGATTAAATTTTACAAAAAGTTTTGCGGTGTAAAGGAGAAAGGCCGTATTTTTTGATGAGGTTTCGGTGAAGAATGGTGCCATATCCTTTGTGTATTTCAAAATGATACTTTGGATATTTTTTAGCCAAACGGCGCATCAAGCGGTCGCGAGAGACTTTAGCCACAATGGAAGCGCAAGCAATAAAAACATCTTTTTCATCACCTTTTATAATTGTCTTTTGATTTTTAAATTCTTTTGGCGCTTTCAACAATCCATCCAATCTAATGAAAGAAGGGTTCCCCTTCTTCATCAAAGAAGTGTGGTGTAATTTTTTGAGAGATTTCGTCACTCCTGTTTGAATTGCTTTTGAAATACCATACTCATCTATTATTTTATTTGAAATAGAGATAACAGAAAAAAATATTTTGCTTGCCCCACGAAGCTTTAGAGAAGTGGGGTTTTTTCTTAAAATTAAAAATTTTTTATATATTTCTTCTCTTTTTTTTGGACTTAGTTTTTTGGAGTCTCTTAGTTTATTTTCAAAAATATTTTTTAAAATCCAGTTTCCTGTTTTTTGATCAGTCATAAAAATTCCTACACTGACTGGTCCCGCCAGTGGTCCCCTACCCGCTTCATCTATTCCAACAATAAAACTCATTTTTTTGTCATAAGTCAATAGTTTATACAATCTCTATCATACTATATACTACCAATATGAAAATCACACATCTCCATACTCATTCTCACTACTCACTTTTACAGGCTTTACCTAAAATACCAGAACTTATAGAAATAGCCAAAAAAAATGAAATGAAAACATTGGCTTTGACTGACAACGGCAATTTATATGGAGCAATTGAATTTTATAAAGAATGTAAAAAAGCCGGAATAAAACCAATTATTGGAGTAGATGCATATTTGGCCAGTCGGACTCGTTTTGACAAGCAAACGGGAGTAGATAAAGATAGATTTCGTTTAGTTTTACTTTGTAAAAATGAAGTCGGCTATAAAAATCTTTTAAAATTAGTGACTGCATCATACTTGGAAGGATTTTATTATAAACCGAGGATTGATTTTGAGATTTTAGAAAAATATTCGGAAGGGTTGATTTGTATTTCTTCTTCTTGGAATGGTGATATTTCTACTGCCTTGAGAAATAAAAATATCAAACTAGCTAAAGAATTAATTCAAAAATATAAAGATATTTTTAAAAATGATAATAGTAAATTAGATAAGCTCAACACAAGTAGCGATTTCTATATTGAGATAACTAAACATCCAGAATTTACTGGCCACAATGAATATATGACAAAGCTGGCTAATTTTGCTAAAGAAAATGAAGTCGGAATTGTTGCTTCCCACGATATCTATTATATAAATCCAGAAGATAGAGAGGCCAAAGAGACTTTGATAGCTGTTGGACAGGGTGCTCCTCAAGGTGGAAACAGAGGTTCTTGGGATAATGAAAATGAAGATTTTTCTTTTCTTCCTGACGAAGAAATGAAAGAGAGATTTAAAGATATGCCAGAGGCGATTTTTAACAACCACAAAATTTCTGCTCTTTGTAATTTAGAACTAGAACTTGGTAAGTGGTCTTTCCCAAATATAAAAATTGAATCTGGTAGAAGTTGTGATGATGAGCTACGAAGTCTTGCTTTTGAAGGTCTTAAAAAAAGAGGTTTACCAAAAAATGAAGAAGTTTTAAATAGATTAGAATATGAACTTGAAATTATAAAAACAAAAGGTTATTCTCCGTATTTTTTGGTTGTAGCTGACCTTATGAATTATGCTCACGCTCATGGTATTTTAACTAACATCAGAGGTTCAGTTTCTGGCTCCCTAACTACTTATGCCGCCAATATTACAAATATAAATCCATTGGAATATGAAATACCTTTTGAAAGATTTTTAAATCCAGACCGACCTTCTGCTCCAGATATTGATATGGATTTTGCTGACGATAGGCGTGATGAAATGGTGGAATATGTTAAAGAAAAATATGGTGCTGATAAAGTGGCCCAAATTGGAACTTTCGGTACTATGATGGCTCGGGGCAGTGTTCGTGATACGGCACGAGCTTTGGGATTTGCTTACACTGTTGGTGACAAAATTGCCAAACTTATTCCTATGGGCGCTCAAGGTCATCCGATGACTATTGATAGAGCAATGAGTGAAGTGCCAGAACTTTTAGAGTTGTATAAAAAAGATGATGATACTAAAAAAGTAATTGATATGGCAAAGAAAATAGAAGGTTGCGCTCGTCATATCGGAGTTCATGCTGCCGGGGTGGTTATAAGTCCCTCTGATTTAACTAATTTTACACCCCTTCAGTTTGACCCTAAGGGTGAAGGTAAGATTATTACCCAATATGATATGTACAGTGTGGATGAAAATGGCGCCGGCCTTTTGAAGTTTGACTTTTTGGGACTGAAAAATCTTTCTATTATTGCAGCGACTATCAAGCTTTTGAAAAAAACTAAAAATATAGATTTAAACCCAGATGATATACCTATTGATGATAAAAAAACTTTTGAGATGTTGGCTCGAGGCGAGACTGAAGATTTATTTCAGCTCAATGGTGATGGTATGACAAGATTTTTGGTGGAATTAAAACCTTCTTCTATTCATGATATCAACGCTGTGGTGGCCCTCTATCGTCCCGGACCTATGCAATTTATTCCAAATTATATTGAACGTAAGCATGATGCTAGCAAAATTACTTACGCTGATCCGGCATTAGAGCCAATTCTTAAAAAAACTTATGGTATTTTGGTTTATCAAGATGACCTTCTCATGATGGCCCACAAACTTGCTGGATATTCTTGGGGCGAAGTGGACAAATTTAGAAAAGCGGTTGGTAAAAAAATTCCGGAAGAAATGGAAAAACAGAGGGAGAAATTTATTGCTGGTTGCATAGAACATTCCAAATGGTCGGAGAAAAAAGCTAAAGAAGTATGGAAATGGATAGAACCCTTTGCTTCTTATGGTTTTAACAAAGCTCACTCGGTCTCTTATGGTAGAGTAGCTTATCAGACAGCTTATCTTAAGGCAAATTTTCCTGGGGAATATATGAGGGCGGTGCTTTCAGCAGAATCTGGTGATATTGAAAAAGTAGCCAATACTGTAGCCGAATGTAAACGTATGGGTATCAAAATTTTACCACCAGACATAAATGAAAGTTTTTCTGATTTTACTTTAGTCAAAAAAAATGAGTCTCAATCAAAATCAGATACAGAAAAAGAAACGATTCGATTTGGTCTTACTACTATCAAGAACTTTGGAGAAGGTATTTCGCACACTATAACTGCTGAACGAAAAGAGAAAGGAAAATTTAAATCGTTAGAAGATTTTTTGATTAGAATACAAGACAGAAATTTAAATAAAAAATCTTTAGAAGCCCTCATAAAAAGTGGTAGTTTAGATGCTTTTGGCGAACGTAGTCTTTTGCTTTCAAATACAGATACTTTGCTAGAATACAATAAAGAAGTTTCTATAAATAAAAATCAAGATTCTTTATTTACCTTACTCTCTTCTTCTAAAGGTTATTCTCCTATTTACTTAAAACCTTCTAAACCAATCACTTTTAAAGATAAACTTTCTTGGGAAAAAGAACTTTTAGGACTTTGTGTTTCTGGCAACCCATTAGATGAATTTAAAGAAAAGCTCTTAAATCAAAAAACCAATATAAATAAAATAAAAGAAAAAAGTAAAAAAGATGATTTAGTAGTAATTGGGGGATTGATTGAAAATATTAGAGATATATTAACCAAAAATGGCGAAAAAATGCTTTTCATTAAATTTGTTGATTTAAATGATAAAATTGAAGTAGTGGTTTTCCCTAAAGTTTTGAAAGAATTTAATGAAATTTTTATTGTAGATGAATGTGTGGTTATCAAAGGTCGGGTCTCTATCCGTAATGGAGAAAAAAGTTTAATTGCCGAAAAAGCTAAGAAGTTGTAGTATTTAATTATGTTAAAGCAAGAAAATCAAGATAAACTCAAGATAAATAAAATAAGACATTCATTGGCGCATCTTTTGGCGGCGGCTGTTTTGGAAATTTACCCCGAAGCTAAGCCAACTATTGGACCTGTTATTGAAAATGGATTTTATTATGATTTTGAATTTAAATCTCCTATAAAAGAGGAAGATTTAGAAAAGATTGAAAGAAAAATGAAAGAAATTTTGCCAAGTTGGGAAAAGTTTGAAGAAAAAGAAGTTTCTAATAAAGAAGCCAAAGAATTTTTTAAAGATAATCAATATAAACTAGAACTTATAGAAGATTTAGAAAAAGCTAAAGAAAAGATAACTTTTTATACTTTTGGTAAATTTATTGATCTTTGTCGTGGTTCCCACTCTGATAAACCTAACAAGGATATAAAGGACGGTTCTTGGAAATTAGATCGTGTCGCTGGAGCATATTGGCGAGGGGATGAAAAAAATAAAATGCTCACTCGTATTTATGGTTTGGCTTTTGAATCAAAAGATGAACTAGAAAAATATATCCAAAATCAAGAAGAAGCCAAAAAAAGAGATCATAGAAAACTTGGTAAAGAACTTGATCTTTTCCATATAGATGAAATGGTTGGTGCTGGTCTGCCTCTATGGCATCCTAAAGGAGCTTTACTTTGGAGAATTATTGAAGATTTTTGGTATCAGAAGCATTTAGAAAATGATTATGATTTAGTCAGGACTCCTCATATAGGAAATAGAATACTTTGGGAGACATCGGGACATTGGGGTTTTTATAATAAATCAATGTATCCACCGATGGAAGCTGGTCAAACTCTTGAAGATAAGCAAAAAAATAAAAAAGCGGAAGTTTCTGAAGAATATCTTTTAAAGCCGATGAATTGTCCTTTTCATGTGGAAATTTATAAAAATAATCCAAAATCTTACAGAGATTTACCTATGCGTTGGGCTGAATGTGGTACCGTTTATAGATTTGAAAAAAAAGGAGAACTTTCTGGCCTAACCAGAGTTCGTGGCTTTACTCAAGACGATGCCCATATTATTTGTCGAAAAGATCAAGTAGAAGATGAATTAAAAAAAGTTATAGATTTTACACTTTTTATATATGAATCTTTTGGTTTTGAGATGAAAGATGTAAAAGTCTATTTATCTTTAAGAGATCCGAATGATAAGGAAAAATATGCGGGCAATGACCTTGGTTGGAAATTTACCGAAGAAGTTTTACGAAAAGTGGCTAAAGAGAAAAAACTTGATTTTACTGAAGAAATAGGTGAAGCCGCTTTCTATGGTCCTAAGTTAGATTTTAAAATAAAAGACGTCATTGGCAGAGAGTGGCAATGTTCTACTCTTCAATTTGATTTTAATTTACCGGAAAGGTTTGATATGTTATTTGTTAATGAAAAAGGAAAAAATGAAAGACCTTATATGCTTCATAGGGCTTTGTTTGGCTCTTTTGAAAGATTTATAGGTCTTTTAATTGAACACTATGCTGGCGCGTTCCCGCTCTGGCTTTCACCTGTCCAAGTTAAAATTTTACCAATTGGAGAAAATCATTTTGAATATGCTAGAGAAGTTTTTGAGATATTAAAAACAGAAGGCATTAGAGCAGAAGTAGATAAATCAAATGAAAGTTTAGGTAAAAAAATACACTATGCTAAACAACAAAAAACTCCTTATCTTTTAGTGATTGGCGATAAGGAAGTTGAATCAAAAGAAATAACTTTAGAATCTCGCACTAAAAAGGTTGGCCTTTTCTCTATTGAAAAATTACTCAATCTTTTCCAAAAAGAAATTAAGAATAAGAAATAAAGAAAATGTCTCTTGCTGGTAAAACCGATGGCAATTTCGGTAGCGGGACGTTAAATATCGAGGGTGGCGAGTTTAGCGTTTGATTGAATAAAACTCTTTCTAGAAGGGACATCCGAACCCATTAAGACATCAAATATGTCATCAGCTTCTGAAGCCTCTATTACATTGATTTGTTTTAGAATTCGACGAGCTGGGTCCATAGTGGTCTCCCAAAGTTCTTCAGCATTCATTTCACCGAGACCTTTGTAGCGTTGCACACTTATTTTTATCCCTCGTGTCTCGTTCTTCGTATCTCGATATTCTTCGGTTTCAACTTCGGCAGTTGGGATACTTTCAAGCTCGTCAATCTCGGCATCGGGGCGTCCAATTATTTTTGCTTTTTCGTCGTCACTATAAGCATAGAAAATTTCTTTTCCTTTTTTTATTTTATAAAGTGGTGGTTGAGCAATATAAATAAAACCACTATCAATAAGGGGTCGAAAATAACGATAAAGTAAAGTCAAAATAAGGGTGCGAATGTGGGCGCCATCAACATCGGCATCAGTGGCAATGATAATTTTATGATAACGAAGTTTTTCAATATCAAAAGTGTCTCCAATGGCAGTGCCTAGAGCTACAACAAGATTTTTAATTTGTTCTGACGCGAGCATACGATCAAGCCGAGCTCTTTCAATGTTTAAAATCTTGCCACGAAGTGGTAGTATGGCTTGGGTTTTTCTATCTCTTCCAGTTTTAGCGGTACCACCAGCTGAATCTCCTTCTACAATAAAGAGTTCTGATTCTGTCGCTGATTTGCTTTGGCAGTCAGCAAGTTTTCCCGGTAAAGTCATTCCTTCTAAAGCCCCTTTTCTCAAAACAGAGTCTTTGGCAGCTTTAGCTGCTTTGCGAGCGCGTAAAGCCAAGACTACTTTATTTATAATAGCCTTAGCATCTTCTGGATTTTCTTCTAGGAAAATATCAAAAGCTTCTCCAAAAACAGATTCTACCATTCCTCGGGCTTCAACACTTCCAAGTTTAGCTTTAGTTTGTCCTTCAAACTGAATCTCTCTTAGTTTGACTGAAACTACCACCGTCAATCCTTCTAAAACATCATCTCCAGTAAAAGCATCTTCACCATTTTTAGTAATATTATTTTTCTTAGCATAATTATTCAAAGTTCTGGTTAGGGCAGTTTTAAAGCCAGTAATGTGAGTTCCTCCCTCACTCTGATAGATATTATTAGCAAAAGGCATAATACGAGCAGTAATATCATTGACATATTGAAGAGCGACTTCTACTGATTCTCCACTTGACTCATTGGTCATTTTTTCAACATAAAAAATATTTTTGTGGATTGGTTTTTGATTATGATTGTAAAATTTAATTAAAGAAGTGAGTCCTCCATCAAATTTGAAAGTCATTGAAGGAGCTTCAATTTTTAAATCTTTTAAATAGATAATTTCAGTTTCTTTGATTTTTGTTTTAACTTCTCTAAGATCTAAAACTGATATTTTGAGACTTTTAACCAAATAAGCTTGCTGTCTCATATGGTGCACCACTCTATTAAAATCAAGGTCTATGTTTTTAAATATTTCTATATCTGGTTTAAAAGTAATGATAGTCCCATGCTCTTTAGAATTTCCTATTTTTTTAACAGCAGCTTTTCTTTTACCTTTTGAATATTCTTGAACATAGATGCCGCCATCTTTATATACTTCAACACGCATAAAAACAGAAAGAGCATTTACTACAGAAGCTCCCACTCCATGAAGACCACCGGAAACTTTATAACCGTTTCCTCCAAATTTGCCTCCAGCGTGAAGAGTAGTCATAATCGTTTCAAGAGCAGAAACTTTGGTTTGTTTATGAATATCAACTGGTATACCTCGGCCATTATCAGTTACTCTAATATAATTATCAGGCAAGAAAGCAATTTCTACTCTATTGGCAAAACCACCCATCGCCTCATCGCGAGAGTTATCAAAAATTTCTGTTACCAAATGATGAAGTCCATCCGGTCCTGTAGTCCCTATATACATTCCCGGCCTTCTGCGCACAGGTTCCAAACCTTCTAAAACAGTAATAGACTCGGCACTATAAGCACTTGACTTTTTGGGTTTAAAGTCTTCTTTTTCAACCTTATTTTTAGCCATTATTAAATAATAATATTAAAACTTTTTATATAATTCTACTTTCTTATTATAGCAAATTTTTATCTTATTTGCTATATCTTATCGGATTTATTTTGTTGTTGAATTTTAACACGATTTTATTTAGAATAGGGTAATTATGAAAGAACAAATTATTTCAACCGAAAAGGAGAAAGAATTATTAAAGAATTTAGAAAAAAGACAAGATACTGATGCTTTGCGAATGAAGCGTTATTTGAGTATGCCCGATCTTTCTCGTTCTGAAGATAGTCCTATTGCTGAAATTGTCCATCGTATTGTTAGTAGCACATATTTTAAAAATTTGGATATTATCAAGACTCCAGAGATTGTGCCTGCCGATGTAAGTTTTGATTTGTTTGATTTTCCAATGGATCATCCCGCTAGAAGTAAATCTGATACCTATTATGTAGATGATAAAAACATTTTGCGCACCCATACTACTGTTTGTTGGTATTACTATTTAATGGATTCCGAAATAAAAAAGCGTATTGCCAAAAATGAGCCAGTGGGGTGTTTTAGTTTTGGCAAAGTTTATCGCAAAGATGAGATTGACCGCAATCATATGAATGTTTTTCACCAAATAGATGGTTGGTATTTAATACCAAAAGATTTAGGAACAATTGGACAAAAAGATTTGGAAGAGGCTCTTGGAAATATTGCTATCTCTGTATTTGGACCTGACATTAAATATCGATTAAACAAAGATACTTTCCCTTATACGGACCCATCTTTAGAAATGGAAGTTGAAATTGAAGGTAAATGGGTAGAAGTAGTGGGTTGTGGTGTCGTTAAAGGAACTGTTTTAGAAAAGCTAGGAGTTGATTCAAAAAATTATACCGGTTGGGCTTTTGGTTTTGGACTAGAGAGATTGGCTATTGTCAGTATGTCTTTACCAGATATTCGTCTACTTTGGTCAGGAGATGAAAGAGTAAAAAAACAACTTCGCCTTGATCAAAAATATAAAGAAGTTAGTAAATATCCGCCAGCAACTAGAGATATTTCATTTTTAGTAAATAAAAGCTTTGTGCCAAATAATTATTTTGATTTGATTCGTGAGACAGTTGGAGAGGATATGATTGAAGAAGTAAAATTGATTGATAAATATGAAGATGAAAACAAGTTTGACAAAGATATAGTAAGTTATACTTATAGAATTGTTTATCGTTCGTTAGAAAAAACTTTAACTTCTAATGAAATTGATATAATGCATAAAAAACTAGAACAAAAAACTATCGAAATCTATAAAGCCAAAATTCGCTAATTTTCAAGAAATATATTATTATTTTATAGTTCAATTAATTCATTGTAGATGCACATAACATCAGAGATTATAACTCATATTTTCCTTTTTATAGCTTTGTATTTAGAAGTGTTTTTTTTGATTACTTATTTTGAATTTAGAGATAAAGAGCATAATTTATTAATATTAAAAATACCTAAAAAGTGGCCTAGTGTCTCCATTATAGTGCCTGCTTGGAATGAAGAAAACACTGTCCTTAAGACTATCTTTTCTCTCTTAAAAATAAATTATCCTAAAAATAAGCTTTCTATTATTGTTGTCGATGATGGTAGCACTGACAATACTTGGAAAGTTGTCCAAAGATTTGTTCGCAATAAACAAGTTAAACTTTTAAGGAAAGAAAATGGTGGCAAGTATACTGCTCTTAATTACGCTTTGTGCCATATAGATACAGAATTAGTGGGTTGTCTTGATGCTGACTCTTATGTTCATCCAGAGGCATTAAAAAGGATTGTAGCTAAATTTGAAGATATAGAAATGATGGCTGTTACCCCATCTATAAAAATATTTGAACCAAAAGGCATCTTAGGTTTTATCCAAAAAGGTGAATATATTTTTGGTATCTTTTTAAAAAAAGTTTTTTATCATTTAAATGCTCTTTATATTACCCCCGGTCCATTTTCCATTTTTCGTAAGTCAGTATTTGATAAAATAGGTCATTATCGTCACGCTTACAATACCGAAGACATTGAGATTGCTATGAGAATGCAAAGAAATGGTTTGAAGATTGGTAATGTTCATAACGCTTTTGTTTATACCGTGGCTCCTAATACTGTCAAAACTCTTTTTAAACAGCGCTTGCGTTGGGCTTACGGCTTTTTGCAAAATGCTATTGACCATAGGGATATGTTTTTCAAGTTACAATATGGTCATTTGGGAATAATAGTTTTGCCAGCCGCTGGTTTTTCTTTCCTTTCCACCTTGTATTTCTTTGGAGCTATTATTTTTGATTGGCTTAATTCTTTTATTGTTGCTATAAAAAAAATTGCAACCATTGGCTTATCATTTCCAAAGTTTAATTTTGATTTATTTTATGTTAATACCAATTTAATCGTTTTCGTATCTATCATTGCTGTGGTGGGAACGATTTTTATGATTGTCACTGCTCGTAAATTGGCTGAAGAAAAAACTAAATTTGGTTTAGACAGTATTCTTTTTATTTTGCTCTATACTTTGATTGCCCCTTTTTGGATGCTCAAAGCTCTATATAATGTAGCTTTTGCCAAAGAAACTAAGTGGCGCTAATTATCTTATAAAAAACAGAAGGGTTCCCCTTCTTTATTAAAAAAGTGTGATGTAGTTTGTTAATTTCTTTAGACCACAGACCACAGTCGTCAAAAAAATTAATAAGTCAAACACTTGATTTTCTGTATTTAATCTATAAACTATTGGAATGGAACAACATGGTTGGAAAAAGTATGCATATACATTTCTCATAACGGCGGTCATATTTGCTACAGCGATTTTGGCCAGCAATTATTTCAGCCAAAAGAAAATAAATGAAATAAAAAATATTGAGAGCCGTATCTCGGTGGATATTTTGGCCTCCGAAACCCAGTTTTCTTTACTCTCCGAACTTTCTTGCAAAGATATTGGTAATTCTTTCTTGTCTCAAGAGTTGGCTGTTCTTGGTGATAAACTAGCTTATACCGAACAAAATCGGGGTTCTGACAATGAAGAAGTCCTCAATCTTAAAAAGTATTATTCCCTGCTCCAGATTAAGGACTTTCTTTTGATGCAAAAAATCAAAGAGCGCTGTGGTGGAAAGACCTTGTCTCTGATTTACTTTTATTCTAATGTTGAAAATGATTGCAAAGATTGTCAAAAAGAGGGTTTTGTTTTGACCAAACTACGAGAAGATTATCCAAAACTTCGTGTTTACTCATTTGATTACAATTTAGATTTATCAGCATTACAGACTTTAATCAATATTTATAATATAAAAGATGAACAACCAACCCTTCTTATAGATGACAAAATTTATTATGGATTTAAATCTATAGAAGATATAAAAGAAATTTTACCTATTCTTAAAGAAATAGATAAACAAAAAGCCGAAGAAGAGGCTCTTAAAACAAAAAAGGCCACCACAACGGAGGAATAATTGGAGCCACCTGTCAGACTCGAACTGACGACCACCCGTTTACAAAACGGGAGCTCTACCAACTGAGCTAAGGTGGCTTATTGTTTAATCTTCTATTTTTCCTTTACCGATACTACTCTTTTGTTCTGTTATTTTTCTAAGGTAAAATGAGACTGAACCCTTATTGGTAATCTTTTTTTGACCCATAAGAGCGCTTTGTCTTATTTTGTACTCGTTAGCTATTTTTTGTTCTACTTTTGTGAGCAACTTTTTACAAACTATTTTTACTTGAACTAATATAATATAACGAATACTTTGTATAAGTTGTAAGGCCATAAATTTTGAACTAGCAACAAATTTATCTGAATGAGAATCAAATTTACGAAATAGAGCTAACAAAAAATTTATTTTACCGCGTCGCAATTCAATGGCTTTTATAATAACCATAGCAGTTGCAATAAAAAGTGATGAGCTAAATACCACGACAGTGGTCATATTTTTATTTAATTAATAGAAAATCTAATAAAACGACCAATCTCTGTTCTTTCTCCGAATTTTTGATTAGCTTGTTCAACCAAATTTCTGATGGTGATTTCAGGGTTTTTAATAAAAGCTTGTTCTAACAAAACTTTCTCCCCAAAATAAGCAGCCAATTTGCCTTCCATTATTTTATCACGAATTTCTTTTGGTTTGTTAGTGTCCATATCTTTTTCAAAGAGTTCTTTAGCTTTGGTTTTGTCTTCTTCTTTAATGTCTTCTGTTTTTAAGTATTGAGGAGCTTGGGCTGTAATGTGCATAGCTATATCTCTGGCTATAGCCTTAAAATCTTCATTATGGGCTACAAAGTCAGTTTCGCACAAAAGCTCAACCATAGCCCCGACAGAGCTATTTGAATGAATATATGAAGCTATAGTGCCAGAACCTAAGGTTCTGTCTGCTTTTTTATCTGCAGATTGTTTACTTATCTTGCGCAATATTATGGTAGCTTTTTCCATATCTCCGTCAGCTTCTTCTAGAGCTTTTTTGCACTGCATTACAGAGACACCAGTAATATCGCGCAAATTTTTTATTTGTTCTGTTGTTATCATAATTATTTTTCTAGAAGTTTGCTTATTTTCCCTACAAAAAGGGAAATACTAGCAATGTTAGAATCGTTGGCAATAATCGGATAATCAATATTTGATATATTATTATCAGAGCCACACAAAGCGATAACAGGAATTTTTAGATTTATAGCTTCTCTTAAAGCGGTCTCTTCAAACCTAGGGTCAATAATAAATAAAGCCTTGGGTAAAGCAGTCATATCTTTTATACCACCAAACATTTTTTGAAGCTTTTCTATTTTTCTGTCTATGAGCAACCTCTCTTTTTTGGTGTATTTTGAAAGTTCCCCCTTTTCTTTTTGAGATAGAAGACCAAGCATTATTTCAATTCTTTTTCTAATTTCTGGAAAATTTGTTAAGGTGCCTCCAATCCAACGGCTAGCGACATAAGGAGCTCCTACTTTTTCTGCGGCTTCTTTTAATATCTTTTGGGCTTCATTTTTACCTCCGACAAATAAGATGGCGCTCTTTTTTTCTACTAAAGAGGCTACAAATTCAAGAGCTTTATCTAAAGATTCTTGGGTTTTTTCTAGGTCAAAAATGTCAATTCTGTTTTTAGAACCAAATATATGAGAAGCGACAGTGGGATGTCTTCTAGATTTAGCAAATCCAAAATGAGCTCCCGCTTTAAAGAGTTCATCTAACTTTTGTTCTGTTTTTTCTGTTTCTACCATACAGTTTAAAATCTTATCAAAATTCTTTAAAGGAGTCAATTATAATATCAATCTGACCTTTCATCATATTTTCAATACCATGCCAACTCTTGTTTATTCTATGGTCAGTAATTCTATCTTGAAGAATGTTGTAAGTTCTTATTTTTTCTGACCTATCAACTACCCCCACCTGCTCTTTTCTTTCGGATGCATACTTTTTAAATTCTTCTTCTTTTTTTATTTCATCAAGTTTGGCAATAAGAACTTCCATCGCCTTTTCTCTATTAGCTTGTTGACTTCTCTCTGCTCGGCAACTTATGACAATACCAGTTGGTTTGTGAGTCAAACGAACGGCTGTCTCTACTTTATTAACATTTTGACCACCTTTACCACCAGCTCGAGAAAAAGTAATTTCAAGGTCAGCTGGGCTTATTTCTATTCCCGTATGTTTTTTTCTTATTGGTAAAATAGCTACCGATGCCGTTGATGTATGAACTCTGCCCATTTTTTCGGTTCTGGGAACTCTTTGGATTCTATGAATACCGGTCTCATATCTTAAATTTTTGTAAACATCTTTGCCTCGTATTTCAAAAGAAGCTTCTTTGTAACCACCAAGAGGAGATGGTGATTCATATAATTTAATAACACTCCATTTATGATTATCTGCGTATTTTTGATACATATTGGCTAATTCCTCGGCGAAAAGAGCCGCTTCTTCACCACCGACACCAGCTCTGACTTCTAAAACTATTTCATTTGGGAATTCTTCTTCTTTTTCTTCCTCTCTTAAAATTTCATTCATTTGAGATATTAAAATATCTTTTTGAATTTTGATATTTTCTAAATCTTTTTCAGCTAACTTTTCCATACCATCCTCTTTTTGAAGTGCTAAAACATCAACTTCTTCTTTAAGAAGTCTTTCTAAATTTTCTGCCAAATATTGGGTCTTTGGGTTTGTTTTATATTTTTCTAGATCCATGTTTTTAATAAAACTCGTCGTAGTCATAAGTTTTAGAGTGCCTTGCGAGTCTCGACGGAGCGAGCACGAGGAATTTTTTAGCAAAAAAATATCCGTGCACTATAAAACTTGTGACAAGGAAGAGTTTTATTTCTTTACCTTGCTTTTTGTTTTTTTGCTAGCAGCTTCTCTACGAGCTTTAAATTTTTCTACTCTACCAGCAGAGTCAATCACCTTTTCGTTACCAGTAAAGAATGGGTGGCATTTGCTACAAATCTCTACTTTTATTTCTTTTTTAGTGGCACCCACAGTAAATTTATTGCCACAAAGGCAACTTACTTTAGCATCTATATAATATTCTGGGTGAATTTCTTTTTTCATACGCTATATATTATCATATACTTTAAAATCCTTCAAGTGGGTCAATCATCGTAAGTTGGATATTTTCTGCTTTTGCAAGGACTTGTGTGCCGTAGAATGAATTAGCTGGAGACTTGTTATCACAGGAGCGACCAGAATAATACCAACAAGCAGCATTACGCTCGGCCGTATATCCCCCGCTACTAGCTCCCAAATCAGCCATATAAATTGCTGTAGCCAAAATAGCATGTTCTGGATTCCAAGGATTTACATTGTCTGGTTTTATTCCCAATAGACCGCCTAGTTTATTTTTGAAAAGCTCCCAAGTAGAAGGTATAAACTGCGATGGTCCCATACCTCCTCCAAAACCACGTCCAGAGACATATATTTTCCCCGGAGGACAAGAAACTGGAGTCATCTTCCAATCTTTGCCAAGTCTCTCTGTTATATTTTTAAAAGGCACAGTGTCTCTAGGGGCTTTCATTACTTTTTCAAAAAAAGTGCCAGTATTTTTTCCTGCTCCATCTCCAGTATCCAAATTATTCACCAAACAAGAGCCTTGATTTTTACCCAAATCTGATTCTTGAGTCAAGATGGCTAAAATAAGAGCTGGCCGGACACCTGTTTTTTGGGAAGCTAAAGTGGCGTATTTAAGAGCATCACCAAAAGCTATACCTTCAGTATCACGGAGAGCAAAAAGGGCTGCTCTAATTTGGGCAGCTTTCTTTTCTTTTTCGGAAATTACTTGTTCGTAAGTTTTTTCTTGACTTTTGTTTATATTAATTAGTCTTTGTTTTTCAGCTTCGTCTATTTCTACTTTCTTTTTATCAGCTTCAATTTTAGCTTTAGTATCAGCTTCTGCTATTCTTTTCTTGTCAAGTTTGCTTCTTTCTTCATCAGTTTTTGCTTGCAAATATCTTATTTCATTAAATTGGGTTTCTAAAGATGTCTTTATAGAATTATAAGAATCAACATCTTCAAAAAATTGAGAGAAATTTTTATTAGAAAGCATTACTTCTACTAAAGAAAACGAATCTAGTTCGTTAGTTGATTTTAAGATAGAAGCCAAAGATTCTTTACCTCTATTCATTTTTTCTTCAAGTTCGGCGATAGTTTTTGTTTTTAAACCTATGTCTAGAGTTAATTGATTTATTTGAATTTGTCTTTTTCTTATGAAAGCTTTTGCTTCATTTATTTTTGCATTTAAAAGAGCGGCGTCCCTCTCAAGAGAAGCAGTTCCTGTCTTTGTTTGGTTTAATATATTTTCCCACTCTGCAATTTCTTTTTCAGTTGCTTCCAGTTCGGCTTTCCACTTGGTTTCTTGAGCTTGGATCTCGGCTTCGGTTAAAGCGCTTACGTTGACAGAAGTTAGAAGCCAAAAACTAGAAACCAAAATAAAAACAAAGATAAAAATAAATTTGTCATATTTCATACAAATTTATTATAGCAAATTTATTCTTTTGAATCTCCTCCCTTCGGCTCGGTGGAGCTTTCATCGGAGCCGGCTTCTTTTTTGCCTTTCTTTTCAACTTCTATTTGAGATAAGCCAGCTACTGGAGCTTCTTCTATTTCTTCTTCTTTGGCTGTAGCCACAGTTACTACCGCTTCATCAGGATTTTCTATAAGTTCAACTCCTTTTGGTAAAATTATATCTTTAGCTAAAATTTGACCCTCAAGTTCGGTAATAGAGGAAATATCTACTTCAATCTGATGAGGAAGATTTAAAGGTTCGGACTCTATTTTAAGTGTTCGTAATATTTTTATTAATGAACCTCCCAAATCTTTTATTGCTGGAGAGATACCTACAAATTCAATTGGAATTTCAATTTCAATCTTGTGTCCTTTTTCAAAGATATAAAAATCAGCATGTCTTGGTTCGCTTGTTAATGGGTCTAAATCAATATCGTGAATAAGCGCTCCCAATTCTCCTTCTGGAGTGACTAGATTTATAACAGTTGATTCACCGGCATTTTTCCAAGCTTTAAGAAAATCACTTTTTTTGATTTGAATAGAAGTAGATTTATTTTTGTGTCCATAATAAACAGCCGGCAGAAACCCTTCTTTTCTTAAGTTTTTTAATTTACCGAATTTGTCTCTTTTTTCTGCTTTTATATTTATGGTCATTACAGAGATATCATAACAAAGATTTTAAAAAATACAACTTAAGGGTCACCCTCTGGAACCAAACAACATCATTCTCTTTTCCACCACCGCTTGCATAGCTTCACGGGCAGGACGAAGATATTTATAAGGAGCGATTTCATCTGGAAATTCATTTAGAGATTTTTGAAGAGCTTGTCTATAAGCGAGACGCAATTCGGTATTGATATGGACAATAGAGATACCAGCTAGAATGGCCTGTTTGAATTCTTCATCGGTAATACCAGAACCCCCATGAAGCACAAGGGGCGTCCTTGTAGCTTCTCTGATTTCTTTTATTCTTTCTATATTTAATTTTGGATTACCACTTTTTATCATACCGTGAATGTTGCCCACTGCCGGAGCAAACAAATCTACACTAGTCTCTTTTACAAACTCACTGGCTTCTTCTGGTTTTGTTAAAGTCTCAAGAGAAATTTCAGCATTTTCAGGAAGTTCAAGTAATACTTTTGAAGATTTACCAATAAAGCCAAGTTCCCCTTCTATTAGTATTTTTGGATTTTTTAAATTTTTATATTTAACAGAATCTTTAGTCATTTTTAAATTTTCTTCCAAAGATTTTTCTGCCCCGTCTATAATAGCGGTATCAAAATTAGCATCTACTACTTCTTTTATTCTTTCTACCGAATAACTATGGTCAGCATTTAAAAATATTGGCAAATCAAGAGCTTTGACAGTATCTACCAAAGCCTTAACTTGTCTTATTCCGATGAAATCTCTTTCGCCTTCTGATACACCTATAATAACCGGCAAATTTAATTTTTTAGAAGCATTAACTATCGCCCAAAAACCTTCTGAATTTGAAATATTAAAATGCCCAATAGCAATTTTTTTTTCTTCAGCTTCTGCAATATATTCGCGTAAAGTTTTTATCATATCCACATATTATCATATTTTTTATTTTTCAAAATAATTATAGGTGTATAATAAAAACAACAATAAAAAATAACGATATGTATGAAAATAAAAATTTTGATTTTGTTGCTATTGGGGACATCACTACTGACGCCTTCATTAGATTAAAAGATGCAAAAACCATTTGTAATCAAGAGGGCAAAAAATGTGAATTAACTTTGAGATTTGGAGACAAAGTTCTTTATGAATTTATGGAAGAGGTGAGAGCTGTGGGCAATAGTCCCAATGCTGCTGTTTGCGCCACTCGGTTAGGATTAAATGCCGCTTTAATAGCAAACGTAGGAGATGACCACAATGGTCATGAGTGTATTGCCACCCTAAACAAAAATAGAGTAGCTACCCCTTTTGTTAAAGTTCATAAAGATAAATTGACTAACTATCATTATGTGCTTTGGTTTGAAGATGACCGCACTATTTTAGTCAAACACGAAGAGTATGAATACAAGTTGCCAGATATTGGTAAACCAAAATGGGTTTACCTTTCCTCTCTTGGCGAAAATTCTTTAGATTATCATCAAGAAATATTAGAATATTTAAGAAAAAATCAAGAAATAAAATTAGCTTTTCAACCAGGAACTTTTCAAATAAAAATGGGGATAGAGAAATTAAAAGATTTGTATGCTCACACTGATATTTTTTTCTGTAATGTAGAAGAAGCTAAAAATATATTAAACAAACGAGATGAACAAGATATCAAAAATTTATTGAAAAGTATGCACGATATTGGACCAAATGTAACAGTCATCACTGATGGTCCAAAAGGAGCTTATGCTTATGATGGTTATGAAGGTTTCTTTATGCCTCCTTTCCCTGACGAAAAACCTCCATTTGATCGCACTGGCGCTGGAGACTCTTTTTCAGCCACCTTTACTTCTGCTATTGCTTTAGGTAAATCTCTTTCAGAAGCTTTTCTCTGGGCTCCAATCAATTCAATGTCGGTAGTTCAATATGTAGGCGCTCAAAAGGGTCTACTTTCTCAAGAAGATATGCTCAAATTTCTTTCTCAAGCTCCACAAGATTATAGACCTCAAAAAATTATGTAAATTTAAAGGGGCTATCGGTTGATAGCCCCTGCTTTGGTTTTGCCGCCCTCCTTTCTTAGATTATAATACCCGATAAGGTGGATCACCTCCTTTCCCGGGGTATATTACACACCTAATATTAAAATATCAGATTTACAAAATACTTGCAAGTTCGGCTGTGGATTAATTTTTTCTTCCTATCACCCTCTCCACCGCTCTTTCAATATGAGAAACGCTCATACCATAATGTTCTATCAGTTCTTCTGGAGTGCCTGACTGGCCAAATTTGTCATGAACTCCTATTAACTCCATAGGGACAGGATAATTTTGAACTAAAACTTCAGCTATGGCAGAACCTAAACCTCCAACTATTTGGTGCTCTTCTACACTAACCAAAGCGCCACTTTCTTTAGCTAAGTTTATAATGGCTTCAAAATCTAGTGGTCGAATACTTGCAATATTTAAAACTTTAACAGGGATGCCTTTTTGTGCAAATCTTTGAGCAGTCAAAATAGCATTGTAAACTAGGGCTCCAGTAGCGATGATACCTACTTGAGCTTTCATTGGTGGAGCAAAGAAAATTTTAGCTTTACCTATTTCAAATGGTGTCTCTTCTGTGGTGATGATTGGTGTTTTTTCTCTTAATAAACGGATATAAACCGGTTTATCTATTTTGGCGGCCGCTATAGTCGCCTTTTTTGCTTCTATTGCATCACAAGGAGAAAGGACAATCATATTTGGTAATACTCGCATAATAGCAATGTCTTCTATGGCTTGATGAGTGCCTCCGTCAGGCCCTACAGAGATTCCTGCGTGACTGCCTATTATTTTTACTGGTCTATCATTATAAGCGATTGTTGTCCTTATTTGTTCCCAGTTTCGTCCTGGGCTAAACATAGCGTAAGAAGATATAAAAGGTATTTTACCCATAGCCGCCATACCACTTGCGACTGTGGCTAAGTTTTGTTCGGCTACTCCGACTTGAATAAATCTTTCGGGATATTTTTCGGCAAACAAATTCATTTTGGTTGATTCATTTAAATCAGCGCAAAGACCAATCACATTTTTATTTTCATCCCCAGCAATGACTAGTCCTTCACCAAAACCTTGGCGGATAGGTATTTGTTCTACATCTTCATCAAATAATTTTGTATTAAGTTTTAAATTTTGGTTTAACATAATTTATGTCTAATTATCTCCTTACCCCTTCCTTAATTTAAGGGGGGGTTGGGGTGGGTTAGTTCTTTAATTGCTCTTTCTCCCTCTTCTTTAGTTGGAGGTTTGCCGTGCCATTTATAATTTCTTTCCATAAAAGAGACTCCTTTACCCGGAATAGTATTGGCAATAATAACTGACGGTTTGGTAAAAACAGCTTGAGCTTCACCTATTGCCGCTACTATTTCTTGAAAATTATGACCATCTATTGTTCGCACATCCCAATTAAAAGATTCCCATTTTTCTTTTAGCGGTTCTAGTGGCATAATGTCTTCAGTAAAACCTTCTATTTGGATACTATTTCTATCTATAATCACTGTTAAGTTTTGAAGTTTTTCTTTAGCCGCTAACATCATCGCTTCCCAAACATTTCCTTCTTGCAATTCTCCATCACTCATCAAACAATAAAATTGTTTGCCCGAAAATTTACCATTGTCCATCTTGTCGGCCAAACACATTCCCACTGCTTGGGAGAGACCAAGTCCAAGAGGACCAGAACTAACTTCAATAAATGATAAAAATTCACGATGCGGATGTCCTTGGAGGCGGCTACCAAATTGACGTAAAGTTTTTAATTCTTCTAATTTGAGATAACCACTATGAGCCATAGTGGCATAAAGAACTGGGCATATATGCCCATTTGAAAGTATTAGTCTGTCTCTATCTTTCCACATAGGATTAGTGGGATCGTGTTTTAATATATGAAAATAAAGTACAGTAAATATATCAGCCATTCCTAGAGGGCCAGCAGTGTGTCCTGAACCTGCTTCTACAAGCATTTCAATAATAGATTGACGGATTTCGCTTGCTTTTTGTTCCATCCATATTATTTTTTCATCTGTAAGTTGAATCATAAGATTAAAAATTTTGTAGATTCATTATAGCTTTTTTTGGATTATTTGTATTAAAAATAGATGAGCCAGAAATAAAAGAAGTCACACCCGCCTCTTTGAATTTAGGAATTGTTTCTTCTGTTACTCCGATATCAATTTGAATTTCTACCGAAGGATGTCTTTTATGAAAATTTTTTATTTTTTCTAAAACGTATTTATCTAAACTTACTCCACTATACCCCACTTTGTCATTACCCATAAACTGAACAAAATCTGCTTCTGGTAAAAAAGATTCTAATAAAGAAATATCTCCGGAAGGTTTAATACCAAGACCTACTTTTGCGCCTGCTTCTTTTATATTTTCTAAACATTTTTTTATATGGTCAGTAGAATCAATATGAATAATAAAACTTTTTGCTCCAAGTGAAATAAAATCAGATAAATATTCAATGGGATGAAGCACCAACATATCTATTTCTAAAATAAAATCATTAATATAAGGAAATTTCTCTCTTCCCCCTGCTATTTTTTGTATTTCTTCAAATTGGTTATTATTAAAAGGCCAAGTTTTTGTGGGAGCATAAATTCCATCAACAATGTCTATTTGTACTTTTTTGACTGAACCCAAAATTTTACCAAGTTTATCTCTAACAATATTTAAATTTTGAGGAATAATGGATGGAATGATTTCTAGCATATTTGAATATTACCCACTTTTAATAATAAATTAAGGATTGATATAAAGAGATTCTTCTAACTCGTCTATTTCTTCAAGTCTTCTTATATGTCTTTTGTCTCCAGAAAATGGAGTTTCTAACCAAAGTTTTACAACTTCTTCTGCTTCTTCTAAATTAATAAATTTAGCTCCAAGTGACAAAATATTTGCATCGTTGTGTTCTCTAGATAATTTTATAATCTCTCTGTTCCCACCATAAAAAACCACTGCTCTAACATTTGGAAATCTATTGACCACTATTGCTTCACCTTGGCCAGAAGTTCCTAATATTATGGCTTTAGCATTTTTATGATGTTTGAATATCTCTAATCCGATTTTTTCCATAAATACAGGATAATCATCTTTTGGATCTAATTTTTCTGGACCTAAATCAGCCACCTCAAAACCAAGTTCTCTAACAAATTTCATAAGAGTATTTTTCATTAGAAATCCCGCATGATCTGATGCAAAAAATATTTTCATCTTAATTATGTTAATATCTACAACCATCTTTACTTTACTTCAAATACTCCCCCATTTTCAAAATATGCTTGACGAGGGTGGCGGTGTAGCCCATTTCGTTGTCATACCAAGCGCAGACTTTGACCAGATTTTTATCTATTACTCTAGTTAAACCAAGGTCAGCAATGGAGCCATAAAGAGAGCCGATGATGTCACTGGAGACGATTGGGTCTTCGGTAACCGCAAAAATGCCTTGCCAGCGCTCTTCTTTAGCTGCTTCTTTTAAAATATTATTTATTTCTTCTACGCTTGTTTCTTTTTTGGCTATAAAGGTAACGTCTACTATAGAGCCAGCCACTATCGGCACTCTCATAGCTACGCCGTCAAATTTGCCTTCTAATTCTGACAAGACTTTAGTAACAGCAATAGCGGCTCCGGTGGAAGTAGGGATTATATTTTGAGCGGCCGCTCTACCCTCTTTCCAATCTTTTTTGTTTGGTCCATCTACTATGCTTTGACTAGCGGTATATCCGTGTATCGTATTTAAAACTGCTTTTTCTATGCCGATTTTTTCATTCAAAATTTGTATAAGTGGAGATCCTGCGTTGGTAGTGCAAGAAGCATTTGAAGAAATTTGGCAGGTTTTTAATTTCTCTTCATTAATGCCCATAAGTATCATAGCTTGAGTATCATCTGCGGGTGAATCTTTGGTAGGAGCAGTAATAACTACACGCTTGGCTCCCGCATCAATATGAGCTTTAGCTGTTTCAAATTTAGTAAAAGCTCCTGTGGATTCTAGCACTATATCAATATTTAAATCTTGCCAAGGTAAATTAGCCGGCTCTTTTTCACTTAAAAATTTAACTTCTTTTTCATTTATAAGAAGAGTTGTTTTATCTTCTTTAACTCGCACTTGAAATTGAGCTACACCATAAGCTGTATCGTATTTCAAAAGATAAGCAATATTTTCTATGTCACCCAAGTCATTTATGGCCACTACTTCTATTTGCGGATTATCTTCTATAAGACGCAAAAAAGCTCGGCCAATTCTACCGGCGCCATTTATAGCCATACGAATAGTTTTGTTTTCCATAAATACATTATACACCTATCAACAAAACTTTCTGTGAATAACTTTTAATCAAAAAATAGGTTTTGGTTATTTTATTAAGCTGTTTTTATTTCAGGAGTGAAAGATAAAGCATCAGCTTCACAGACTCCACCAACACAAGCTAATTCTTTAGCTCCAATCGTTTGGTCGCTCTTTTCATAAAGCATTAATTTTGAAAAATCTATGTGTTTAAGTGTTTTCTTTCGTTTTTCGTATTCTTCTTTACTAATTTCTTCATAAGGAGCGAGTTGATAAATATGATTATCGCGTGGCAAGAAAGAAAGTCCGCCTACTATGTCCCAATTTTTATAAACAAAGTTTGCTACAGCGATCCATTCTTCATCGCCCACATAAATAGTTACTGATGGGTTGTGTTCTGTAAAATTAGTCTTCAATCTTTTCCATTCTTCCAATAATTCAAGAGCAGTTACATCTTTATTGACTATTGCTCCATCAGGCGCTTTGCAGGGAAACTCTAATACCATAGTGGAAGCGTTGGAAGTAGAATAACCAACTTCTGGTTTGATTGGCACGCCTTGATTTTCTGCTAATTTCAAAAGAGGGTCATTGACTGAAATTCTGACTCGACGAATATAATATTTAGAAAACCAAGTGTGCATTCCAGAACCCACTCCTAAGAGTTGACCAGAGTTGCCATGAGGTTTGACGCAAGTAATGGCAGTTGATTCATTTACTCCAAAACGTTTAGCATATTTTTTGTTTGCCTTAATTCCTTCATCTCGTAAAATTTGCAAATTTTTGTCATCACGAACAATCTTATTGTCATAATATCCAGTTATAGAAACTCCCAAAAGCTGTTCTTTTTCGCAATTTATTTTCCATTCTTTTGAAAGATATTCAAAATTTGTGAGTGTTGCTTGATAAGTCCCTACAATGGTGGCTAAATGCATCTTTCTTGTTAAACTTTCCATTGTATCTTTTGGACGCACCACAATTGAAGTTAAGTTACAGAATTGCTTGGATTGAAGATAAATTTCTCCACAAGGATTCATTCCAATTTGTTTGGCATTTTTGACAGCTTCCCATCGACGTTTTGGTAGTTGCGCTTCTAAACCTCCACGATTAAAAATCCCGCGCTCACCAGAGTGTGAAGTGACGAGAGCCGTCCATTCCTCTAAAAATTCTTCAGCTGATGGTTTGACTTCATAAACAGCCGAGTTATTGGCCATTGAACGCTGACCTTCTGTTTGCCAAAAAGAGCCCCTTTTGGCATCACGCATATTATAATCATCAGGAGCAGAAAGTGAAATAAGAGCCGAACGACGCACTCCACCAGCAACAACAATAAGACCTATCTGACAAATAATATCGTGAAGATCAAGAGTAGTAAGTCTGCGTCCTTGTTTAGCTAACATTTTTCTTTTTGTGAATTTCATCAATTCTTCAAGGGGTCCGGGTCCAGAGGCTCTTCCGCCCATTGTTTCAAGTTTTGCTCCAGCTGGACGAATCAAAGAATAATCAATTTCTACATCAAGACCTTTTTCCCACGCTTCGCAAGCACTAACAAAAGCTTTACACCAACCGACTTTATCATCTTCAACTATAATTTTAGGAGCCATTTTACCAGTTTGTTTTTGGATTTGGGGAAATTTTTCTACATTTTCTGGTTCTACAGAATAACCGCATCCGGCGCCACACATTGATACATACATAATTTCAGAGAGATCACGCCAAGAAATGGGCGCGATATAAGCGCAATTGTAAGAACAAACATTTGTTTTTCGGCAAGCTTTACCTGCCGACCAAAGCAAACGCATTGATGGACATATTTCTTGATTTAAAATAGCTTCTCTCACCTCTTCATATTCCATGTTGGTTAATTTAGAACCTATATTTTCTTTCATATAATCCATAAAACGGTCAATAGCTTCAACCCATGTTTCTCTACGACCTAATTCATCTCGCCAACGAGAATAAAATTGATAAAAAATAAATTCTTGATATGAAGTTGCAAAATATTTACTACTTTCAGCTATTTTTTCTTTTATTTCTATTGGCACCATTTCATTTTGTTCTCGGATTTTTGTGCGTTCAGCTCTATATAGAATATAGGCCTTGGCAGTATTTACGTATTCAGACAAAATCAATTCTTTTTCAACTGTATCTTGCATTCCTTCTACTGTAGGTAAGAAATTTTTGTATTTTTTACTAATTCTGACTAAGTCAGCCAACACTTTATGGGCCACCATTCTAGCTTCGGCTTCCGACCCCTCGTTGCTGGCTTTCATAGCTTTATTGATCACGGTGACTATCTTTTCAAAATCAAAAGAAACTATAGATTTGTCTCTTTTTTGGATCTTTTTAATGAAATCTTCCATAGCATTTTTCTTGGTTTTTTTGATTTTTTTAGGCATATTTTTATAAAAAGTTAAAAATTTTGTAATTTTTTATTAATTTTTGGATGAAATGTCAAAACTTACGCTTTCTTATCTTACCACTTTCATTACCAAAAAATCTGTGGATAAATCATTAAAAAAAGCAACCGAAGACAGAAAAAAAAATATGTAAAGGTCTCAAAATTCACATCAATAAAATATTGTTATATAATAGTCTTATGCAAAAAATTTTTACATCTCATTTAGAGACAAAAAAATATCAAACCAAATATCGTGCGCATTTTATCACCATCACAGAAGATATTGAAAAAGCCATCAAAGCTTCTCAAGTTTTACAAGGAACTTTAACTATTCAAACTCACCATACCACTTGCGGTGTTTGGATAAATGAAAATGAAAAAAATTTGATAGGTCCATCTGAAGAGCTTGGCTATACTGCCGACTTACTGAAGATATTAGACAATTTCGCTAGCCCATTGAGTAATTATGGCCACAATGATATTAAAGACTCAAAAAATACTAATGGCAAACGAGATACTCATTTGTGTGAGCCAGATGAAAATGGAGTTATCCAAGAGTGTATGAATGGTTTTTCTCATGCTCAAGCGTTGTTAATACAGCCATCTCTTTCTATGATTATTGAAGATGGAAAACTCCTTCAAGGTAGATGGCAAGAAGTAATGCTGGTGGAATTAGATCATGATAGAGAAAGGACCGTCTCTTTTTTGATTCAGGGAGTTAAAAATTAAAATTCAAACAAATCCCCTATTTTAATATTGGTTTTTTCAAAAAAATTAGATTTTGTTTCTAATACATAAAGACTTAAAATAGGTCTCTCCTCTTCAAAAGCATAAAAAACTTTAGGGTAAGTTTTTGGGGATACATTTTTTTCTATATGTATTATTCTTTTGTTTTTATCGAGCCAAGCAATATCTATATTAAAATTCATATCTTTCATCCAAATACCATGATAACCTTCTGTATCAAAAACAAAAAGAAGTCCTTCATTTTCTTCTAAATTTTTTCTACCAGAAAGACCTTTTATTCTTTCTTTATCGGTATCAGCTATTTCAATATTTATAGGCACTCCTCTTATGTTATACGTACCCGCAAGATTTTGCATATCTGTTATTTTTGTCTCCTTATTTTCAAATAAATAACTAAAACCAAACATTTTGGCCATTATTAAAACTATTATTATTAAAATAATCCAAACCCATCTCATCTTTCTATTATAACAAATATGAGGATTATCAAAACAAAAAATGTCAAAGGCGCCCTTTGACACTTTGAAATGTGGTATAATTTTAATTATAATTTTAATATGGGCAATAGAGATTACAAAAGTTTTACAAAGGGTTCCATATACCATATATATAATAGGGGCAATAACAGAGAGATTATTTTTCGTGATGAACAAGATTACAGAGCTTTTTTGTTTAGGTTAGGATTGGTCTTGGGTATAAAAAAAGAACATTTAAATAATAGTGAACTAACTAAGTCCCCTAAATCAAGAATTAGAATAGAAAGCTTAGAGCCAGGTTCTTTTAAATTACACGCCTTTTGTTTAATGCCAAACCATTTTCATTTATTAATAGAGCAATGTTCTGAAGAAACCATATCTAAATTATTTTTAAAATTTTTAACCAGTTTTTCTAGATATGTAAACTTGAAACACAAAAGGGTTGGTTACGTTTTTCAGGACAGATTTAAAGCAGTACAGATAGAATCTAACTCTCAACTAATGCTTATATCCTCTTATATACACATGAATCCGGTAAAGGATAATATAGTAAGAAAACCAGAAAATTATAAGTGGAGCAGTTATAATGATTTAATTTCAGATAGAAACAACCACCTCATATGCGATAAGTTTTTAGTAGATATATTTGGGGGTGTAAATAATTTTATAAAACAAAATGAGAGACTTTACACTAGAATGTTACCAGAGATTGAAATGTTTGATTAGTGTCAAAGGCGCCCTTTGACATTTTGAAGTGTGGTGTAATTTGGATAACAAAAGTATAAAATAAAAATAACAAAAGTAATAAGAATAATAAGAATAACAAACAAAAATATCCAAGGAGAATCTTGGATATTTTTGTTATAGATTAATTTTTAAGATTATCTAAAAGTTGTCCCGATAAAT